>Ga0224495_10000792_pt1 | contig 23983 bp, 19 predicted proteins | sample SF_Jul11_sed_USG_FD_168128 | JGI IMG/M metagenome (GOLD analysis project Ga0224495, IMG submission 168128) | Sediment microbial communities from San Francisco Bay, California, United States - SF_Jul11_sed_USGS_4_1 | ecosystem: Environmental > Aquatic > Marine > Sediment | place: USA: California...
CAGTTTCACCTGCAACAGTAGCAGCGGGCGGATCAGTAACTGTTACAGTGGTGACAAACTCTGGTCTGACAGTAGTTGTCAGGGATTCAAACTGGAATATGTATACTCTGCTTGAGGGCGTAGCCGGAACATATACCGGAACATTCTTTGCAACGGGTTCTGGAGCTATGACCATTGCAGAAGTTAATGTTGGAAATACATTCTTTGTAGATAGCTTTGGTATCTATAATAACGGGAACACAGGAATATCAACTGGTGTACCTACAGCTTCTTTTACCGTATCACCACCAACTTTAACCTCGGTAACAGTTTCACCTGCAACAGTTGCCGCTGGTGCATCAGTTACAGTCACGGTGGTTACAGCTCCTAATCAGGTGGTTGCAGTAATTGACTCATATTGGACCTGGCGTCCTCTGGTTGAAGGAGTTCCGGGAACATATACCGGATCATTTTTTGCCGTTGGTTCTGGCATTGTAAAAATTTTAGAAGTAGATTTGGGAGTGGGAACCACAATTTTTATTGATAACCTGGGTATCTATGATAACTGGGCTACAGGGGTTTCTACGGGTGTTGCAACAGCTTCTTTTACTGTAACACCGCCAACTTTAACTTCGATAACCGTTTCACCAGCTACAGTACTTGTGGGTGGATCAGTAACAGTAACCGTGGTAACTGCTCCTAATCAGGTGGTGACTGTATGGGCACCTACGTTTGTTACCCTTACAGAAGGCATAGCTGGTACATATACAGGGTTAGTTACAGCAAGTACTGGGGGTGTTAACACGATTACACAAGTTGATGTCGGACCTGTAAGGTTTGTTGATAGCTTTGGTATCTATTCTTACTGGAATACAGGAATTTCTACTGGTGTAGCAACAGCTTCATTTACCGCTACGCTACCTCCTATATTATTGACAGAAACATTTGCTTCAATTCCTGCGAATGTGACAAATGGTGTGTTGTACCCATGGGTGCTCGATGCTACAAAAGATGCAGGCGTTTTAACGAACAGTTTTGCTTCTGGTACCATTACTCACTTACAGTCGAGTTGCTATAGCATGACAGTGACCGGATATCAAGGTTTTGATTTTATGTATCAGACTGATTCAGAGGCTTCGTTTGACTTTTTAAAAGTTTCTGTAAATGGAGGAGCATTGGTGAATGTGGCATCTGGACAAAATCTTGCCTGGACACCGAGTTCTTATTATAGCCTGACAGGCGGCGTGGACACAATTCAGTTTTGCTATACCAAAGGTGCTAGTGTTTCAGTAGGTCTTGATAAAGTTTGGGTAGATAATATCAATTTTCATTAAAAAATTGTAAATTTATTCAAATTTCAATTAATTTCAAACTCAAGCCGGCTCTTTGAAAAGAGGGCCGGCTTTTTTTATTTTCATCGTAACGTTTCATTTTTTCAAGCGTATAGAATAGAGCATGCAGATCGAAATGGTGTTAGAATCAGGCGTTTGTGGGCGGCCCTGTTTTTTTGATTTGAATCGTAGCCAGGTGAGGCAATCTGGTGAAGAAATGCTGTAAGCCGCTGCATTTTTCCCTGTTTATTGGAAGCATTGGGTTCAATCTGGTCAATAGTTTTGAGATAGATGTGATTCAGGTGTGTTTTCATGGTAATCGGAGTTATGTTTAAGGCATGTTCAATATCAGCCCGGGACATGCCGTTGTAGATGCAACCTCACAGGGCTATCTGTTTTTTAGTCAGTTTGTATTTTTCATCGAGAGCAGTGTTGAGTATTTCAATAAAGGGGGGGCTAAATCGAGTTCCATGGCGCGGTGTTGAAGTATGAATCGCTTAATTGCAAGGTTGAAGCGTTCTCTGCTTACCGGTTTTAGAATGTAGTCAACTACACCGAGGTTGAAGGCATCGATGGCAAAATCGTTGAATGCTGTAATATAGATGATGTGTGTGGCGATGCGCCGTGTGTACTTGATGAGGTCAACGCCATTGATATAGGGGAGGTCGATATCGAGAATCAGAAGGTCATACTTTTTTTGTGTGAGAAATTTCAAAGCCTCACGACCACTTGAGATGCTGTCTTTAAGTTCTAACTGTTCGTGGCTTTCTATATAACCTGTAAGAAGAGACAGAGACCACGGTTTATCTTCAGCCAGAAACACTTCATATTTTTTCATTTTTTTTATCCGAAAAGCATAATGTTGTGGTGCAGGTTGTTTTATCTGCCCCTGAGTAACAATCGAGAGTTACATTATTATAATAATACTGTAGTCTTGTTATAATATTCTGAAAGGTAGGGGTTTGCGGGGAACTGGTTGTTTTATTCTGGATGTTGCACAGATTGTTTTCGATAATGAATTCGAGTCCATCGGGGTTGCAATTTTTTACTGTGATAGCTATTCTGAGTTTGTTTTTTTCATCAAAATTGTTGTGTTTAAAACAGTTTTCGACAAGAGGTTGAATGGTCAGTGGTGGTATTTCTACTTTGAGAATCGGGGAATTAATATCGATGGTATGCAGCGTGATAAAGTTATCGCCATGACGGTGTTTCATCATGGCAAGGTAGTTTTCAATAAATATCCACTCTTCGGAAAAGTGGATCAAACTGTTGCCGTTGATATTTGTTAGAAAGCGATATAAATTGCTGAGATCAATAATAGCATCTTCTGCTTTTTCATCTTTTTTTTGAATCATGGAGTAGATGGTGTTGAGTGAGTTAAAGAGAAAGTGGGGCTTCATTCTTTCGGTTAGCGATTCAAGTGCCAGAACTGCTCTGGTTTTTTCAAGTGTAATATTATCAAACTGGGCAGAGCGGTAGCGGTATATCAGGGCAATAGAGAGTGTGATATGCTCGAGTGCTGAACCGTAGTAAATAGTATTTTTTAATATAGAATGTTCAGGCAATTTCCCAAGCGAGTATATCAAATATATAATCATAGAAAAGAACAGGAAAAGCCAGGCAACTAGGTCAGCCTGGTTGATCAGGGTGGTCACAGCTGTGTTTGCAGTTGCCGGGGTTGTTCCAGAGAGGTTGGGGGTAGCCATGGCAGTTGAGTTGGCTACAGGAGTTCCGGTTGCACATGTGCCACTTTTTACAGTATAGTTCAGGTTGGTGCGGTTGGCAGACCAGGTTATGGTGGCGATATCATAAGGGTTATTTACTCCTAACAGTGTTGAGGAAACCCCATTTACACTAGTACCAGATACGGTAACTGTAGGGAGCGTTGTATCTACAATATAGGGAGTTGCTGTTGTTTGAACAGTTGCAACATTGCCCACATTATCCATGGCAATATACGAAATAAGAGTTTGGGTTGCATCAGCAAGAACAACGGGGGCTGTGTATTGGGTTGTGCCTGCTGCCACTGTTTTTGTGGCCACAACCAGTGCAGGAGCCGCCGGTGCTGCCGGAAGAGCAGGTGTAGTGCTTGTTGATTTTGTATAACCCGTTACTGCGCAGCCAGAGCCACCGGTGTCTGTACAGGTCAGGACAAAATTTGTTGCTGTAGTAAAATTTCCTGCAGCAGGTGATATCGATACACTTGGCGGTGTAGTATCTTTGTTCAGGGTAAAATTTGCTGCGCCATCATTTAATGCAAGATTGGTAACACAAATAGATATACTGTTTGCACCATTTGCAAGGTCTGCCTGGTTGATCAGGGTAGTGACAGCTGTGTTGGCAGTTGCCGGGGTTACACCTGTGAGATTGGGGGTAGCCATGGCAGTTGAGTTGGCCACAGGGGTACCGGTTGCGCAAGTTCCGCTTTTTACAGTATAGTTCAGGTTGGTGCGGTTGGCAGACCAGGTAATGGTGGCGATATTATAGGGGGTATTTGCTCCCAAAAGTGCTGATGAGACCCCATTAACAGTAGTAGCAGATACTGTAATTGCTGGCAAAGCCGTTTCTACGATATAGGGTGTTGCTGTGGTGGTAACTGTGCCGATGTTGCCCACATTATCCATTGCTATAAAAGAGAAAAGAGACTGGGTTGCATCAGCAAGAGCAACCGGAGCAGTGTACTGGGTTGTACCTGCAGCAACAGTTTTTGTGGCCACAACCAGTGCAGGAGCCGCCGGTGCTGCCGGCAGGGCAGGTGTAGTGCTTGTTGATTTTGTATAACCAGTTACAGCACATGTGGAGCCACCGGTGTCTGTACAGGTCATCGCAAGGTTCGTAGGAGTGGTGAAATTACCAGGCAGAGGATTAAGCGTTATTGAGGGTGGGGTGTTATCACGGGTAATCAAATGAGAATTTGACCCTGTGACAGCTGCAAGGTTATCTACGCAGACCCAGATGGTATTTGCACCGGCAGCAAGCTGTGTAGAATTTATCAGGTTGGTAATATTCGTATTGGCCGTGGCAGGTGTTGATCCGGAAAGTCCTGTTATTGGTGTTCCTGTTGCGCAGTCTACACCGGATTTTATGATATAGTTGAGGCTGGTTCTGTTAGTGCTCCAGGTCAATGAAGCAATGTCATAGCCCGCTACAGAGCTGATTGCAGAGGTTGAAGCAGGGTCAATAGTAATAACGGGAGCGGTCGTATCTACAATATATGAAGCAGTTTGCAGAGTACCAGGATTTCCAGCCAGGTCCATGGAAATTGCTGAGATGGTGGTCTGTGTTGCATCAGCAAGGGCAAGAGGTGCAGAGTAAAGTGTTCCTGCGGTAACAGTGTGTGTTATCGGGTCAATAACAGGTAGAGACGGAGTTAAAGGAGGGGTGGGTGTAGCGCTGGTCGATGTGGTATAGGCTATCAAGTCGCACCCGGAAACATTGTCGCTGCAGGCAACAGGCGCATTGGTGGCAGCCGTATAACTTGCAGGTGGAGTCGTAAAAGAAGTTACAGGAGGAACACTGTCCTGGGTAAAAAGAATTCCCTGAAGACCACCAAGAAATGTATATTGCATAAGCGGGTCAACAACCCCGACACAAACCTGATATATTGCATCTGCAGCAGGAACAGGTAGTGAAAAAAGAGCGCCCGAACTGGCTCCTGTATAATTTGCACCTAAAATGTCAATGTTTACAACGGGTGTTACTGCAATGTCGTAAAAAAAGAAAGGGTCGGTAACAAAATTCATGGTGCAGTCGGGTGTCGGGCTTAAACCGGTGATATTGTTGATTCTGTATTGAAAAAATCCATTTGTATCTGAAACAAATGAAATGGTTGTGCTGCTGTTTTGTGACATAAATGGAGGAACGGGAGTGCTGTTGGCGGGGGTTGAAACTACCGGCCCGGTCTTTCCGGAACCAAGGTCTGCAATATAATTTTTGGCAGCCCCTTTTGAATCGTTGACCGAGACATTGACAAGTGCCGTAAATCCGGGAACCAGTGCGCCTGGAATTACAAAGGTAATGGTAGAGGTAACAGAAAGATCTCCATTTGTAGTTTCCCTTTGGGATGAAAATGATCCAAGGTCCGAGCTGTAAGTAAAGCTAAGTGCATTATGGTGCTGGTCTGTGGCGACAGTGGTAATATGATTACATTATTGGGTAACAATTGACCCGCCCCGGGTGAGTCAGACGTTACAGAAATAATTTCAGGCGCGGTATTCGGTGAAAAGTTTTGTACCTGTTCGAGAACATTTTCACTGCATTGAAAGATAAAAAAGATAAAAAAAATAAAAAATGCTATTTTTTCATAAAATACTGCCTTGTTATAATAAAATTAGAATATTTGAATTTAATTAAGTTTTCATCTTGTCAACCTAAAAAGATCGGGTTCTAACGTTAGTAGATTTTCCACTGCGAGTCCCTGGATTTTCAAACGCCCGTCAGTTTTTCAGTGTGATATATTGCGTGTAACGAAATTTCTATGCAAAAAAAGCCGCAAGGCGGTAAACATTCAGCGTAGCGGCTTTTTTAAAATTATAAAATACTCAAGAGTATTCTAAAAATAAGAGTTATCTTAAATTGAAGGTTCCTGTTTCGTTAAAATCAAGTACAAGCGGATGATTTAAGATTATCGGAGGCAAATTCAAAGATGTATTTCCTTTTACCGTAAAAGTGCCTGTACCCTTTTTAAAGGCGTCAACCACTGCTTTACTGAGATTTTTAGAACTGAATTCATTGACTACCTGCAATATGGTGGTTGCTGAGTTATTGGAAAATTTGGTAGTATCACCTTGAACCAGTTGATCAGAATTTACCAGAAAATCAAAATGAAGAGAGTTAAAACTTAATGGCGCTTTTGCCTGATTTTCCAGAACAATATCAAAATTCACTTTAAATTTGAGATCGATATCTTGTGGTTTGATTTCTGGAGCTGCAACCGGATCTCCCTTTATTAAAGAGGTAAACATGTCTATGACTTTTTGCGGATCAGCCTTTTTTACAGTGTCTACTGCTGATTTTTTCAGAGCATTTTCAACCTCTTTTGTATTTGGCGGAACAACCGTGAATTTTGCTATAGTGACCCTGGGCTTGATCGCTGGAATTTTTTGAGACAATTTAAAGGGCAGTCTAACCGTTTCAGGAACAGCTGTGACTGTTTTAGGTATGGGAATAATCACCAATACGTCGATATCGCAATCGAGATAGTCATGTGAATTGTAATCCTTGATTAACTGAATTATAGATTCATAGGTCAGCGTGGTCTCAAAACTGCTTACGGCCTTTCCGTTTGCAGCTACCTTGAAACCTTTGGATGTTGCAGTGTGAAATAACTTGTGCTTTTCTACTGAAAAATCAAGTTCCACTGCATCCATATTCAATCCAACCGGGTAAGGGTTGTTTATTCCGATATCAAAAGTAAAAGTAATATCACGTAGAGATATTTTTTTGATATCAAACTTGTCAATAGATGCGGTAGGTTTAGGGATTTTATCAGTGACTTTTGCAATTTTTCCGCCAAGGTTGTTTAATTTAAGCTCGGGATTGATGGCAGAACCAAAAAGAAAGAGAATACTGATAAATAAAATTATTTTATGTCGCATATAACTCCTTATGTCTATTTTTTATAATAAAAATGAAATATTAAATAACCTGTCAACAGAAAATATTTTCAGACCAAGCTTTATTCGTTTATCAGTAAGAGGCAATATTTTGATTTATGGGTAATGAACGAAATAGCGTATAAAAATAATTTTATTTATGGTTAGATCGCTATATTCATTGTACAAAAAATTGTACAAAATCGGAAAGGTTGATTGTAAGGTATCATGGCATAGTTCTTTACCAGGATTTCCAATGATCAGTCTGATGTGAGTTTGCCCTGTTTTTAACAAAAACCATAAACCTTTCCTTTACATCAGATCCCCTGAATTCACCCTTGGTCAGGTAAAAAATAAGGTACACTGTTTTTTCGACATTTTTAACATTCTCGAAACCTTGCCAAATCAATCATTTTTTACTCAACAAGCGGGAGCACGCATGAAAAGACACAACATACAATTTCCACCTATTGAAGCAGAACATTTAAATCAGGATGAAACATATTTTCATCTGACTTCAGAGGGCAAAAAAGAAAAATTCTTGTTTCATGATTACCATAAAATTTATGAAATACCGGGGCTTTATGAACAGCTCTTCTATGACAGATTAAAATGTATTTCGCCGAAAAAAGTAACCGAGTCACTGAAACTGACCATTGAACAAAATAGAGATAATTTTTCTGAAATGAAAGTTCTTGATTTTGGTGCAGGAAATGGCATTATGGGGGAAGAGCTGAAAAAAACAGGCGTAGCACGCCTTGTCGGTGCAGATATACTTGAAGAGGCTAAAAAAGCAACCGAAAGGGACCGGCCAGGCACCTATGATGAGTATTTTGTTAAAGATTTCACACGCCTTACAGAAGAAGACCGGGAAGAGATCAGGTCATGGAATTTAAACGCCCTGACAACCGTTGCAGCGCTTGGCTTCGGAGATATTCCGACACTTGCCTTTATTAATGCATTTAATTTAATCAATGAAGAGGGTTGGATCGCATTTAACATCAAAGAGACCTTTTTGCATGATTCTGATGCAACTGGTTTCTCAAAGTTGATACGGGAGCTGATCTTTTCAGAATATCTGAACATCAATCATCTGGAAAGATACCGCCACAGATTATCTATCGATGGACGCCCTTTATATTACTTTACCGTTGTCTGCTGGAAAAGAGGAGATGTTCCCATGAAGTTTCTGCAGGCAAAAAATATATTTGAATAATTTTTCTGATATGTTTATTTTTCATCGACGTTAATTTGTTATTTTTGTTGAATACTTTTGCTTATATTATGCAAGGGCGATTGAAGGTGACAGCTGCGGGCTTGTGAAATTAATGAAAGAGCTTCTGTTGTGTAAAACTCAAAGAAAAAGATAAAGTAAAGTGTAAGAAACTGCAAACAAAAATAAAGCAGATTAAAAAAGGGGGCGCACCCCCTTCGCCCGAACACGGTTTCGGGCGAACCCCCCTGGTTATTTATTTAAAATAAAATCATACGGGCCTGAAGATTCAGGCGGTAAAGATTTCACGGGATCGCAAAGGAACATTTTTACATGCGCAGGTGAACGACCTTTTGTTTTCAGTTTATTTGAAATTTGCCCGGTTTCGTTTTAACAGGGTAATATTGTGATTTACAGCAGAGTCTCTGAAACAAATTGCTACTTGATGTCGGGTTTCTTTTATGATGACAAATGATGGAGATGTTTTGCATCAAGGGAACAAAAAAACAGAGGGTGTAGTATAATAAATATCTGTAATTTATGATCAGGCATATATTTTTTTTACTTTTATTTTGTGGTGCTCTTTTTGCAGGCGATCAAAAGCCAGAAAATAAAATAAAGGTGAAGTTGAACAAATCAGAAAAAAGGGTTTTTTTTGAAGAGATGGTAGCTATGGATGTGGCTGTTCGCAATATTGCATCGATGCTGGCTTTGAATGACTATTTTCATATGAAGCTGTCTTTTATTGAATTAAGTGTCTACAAGAACAGTGAATCGCCTTATAACAAAAGTAATCTGAACAAGGTTATCGGTAAATTGAAGGCAAAAAAGTTTTCTCTGTTTATGGAAAATATACAAAAAGAGTCTGTTTCTGCCATACAATTTATTGATACTGAGCTAAAGCCTGAGGCTGAAACCAATAATCAGATTTTAGTCGAAAAATTTGAAGCAATTTTAAAAAACTGTCAGGGTTGTCATTCTGTAATGGCAGTAACTGATTAAAACGAGGATAAGATGTTAAAATGGATTTATAAATTTAATGAATGGCGTCATCAATTTTACCAGGGGTACCCGAAACTTTATAATATCGTTTCTCTGGCCAGTATCATATTCTGGGTGTTGCTTTTTAAATCTATGGTACTCGATGCCAATAATATTCCCACAGGTTCGATGATTCCCACGTTAAAAATTGGTGACTTTTTGTTCGTTAACAAGATGCGTTATACTCTGCATCTGCCTTTCAGTGACAAACATCTGGTTAGACTCGATGTTCCGCACCGGGGAGATATCGTTACATTTACTCCGCCCGATGACCCTAATTTAAATGGTAAAACTCTTGTGAAGCGTATCATTGGTGTAGGGGGTGATACAGTTGAGGTACAAGATGATGAGATCACTGTCAATGGTGTTCCTTATGATGTGCATCTGGAAGAAAATATATCGGTACTTGATGATATGGATTACCCTCCTTTGATTCATTGTATTACTAAAAACGATCTGGATCTTTTCAAAGAAAAGATTATTGATCCAGAAAGCAAGACTGTAGTGAGAGAGCATTTTATTTTAAAGCAGAATCTGGAAAAAATAAAAAGAAAGCCTCTGGAGTGCCGCTACATGATTTCAGATCATGATTATATGAGAAATCCCCCTACGAAGTTTGTTATTCCGGAAGGAAAATATATGGTTATGGGTGATAATCGTGACAACTCGGATGATTCACGAAGATGGGGCTTTGTGGATATAAACGATATTCATGGAAAGGTTTTTTTAATTTATTTTTCAGTTGATTGGGGCTCAAGGTATCGTCTTGAGAGTGAGCCAATGAATCCATTTTTATCTTTGCTCAATGTGATCACCGGTAGATCAAAGCATGTTTCTGTAAGGTGGGACAGAGTGGGTACGAGAGTTTATTAATTAGACTACAGGTTCCTCTCTGTCTGGTCGATATTATTAAAAATGCATGAATATGAGCAGAATCACAAATTTATTTATAACTATTTTAATTTTTGCGGTATCTTTTTCAGGTGTGGATGGGCGTCCTTATTTAAAGATTCAAAATATCCAGTCAGGTAGTTATCCTTATATAACTGTAGAGGTTTCTGTCACCAATGTAAAACCGATAGAAAATCTAACGAGCAGAGATTTTGAAATTTACGAGAATGGCTGGAAAGTTGGATTTTATAATTTAACTTCTGTAGCAGGCAGAGGTGAGCCTAAAAAAATAGCACTACTGGTGGACTCTTCTCACTCTTTGACATCTCAGGAGTTTGATACCCAGATGGAGGGGGTGCGGGGGTTTATTCGAAGTCTGAATACTGATGACAAGGTTTCCATAATCAGCTTTAGTGATACGGTCGAAATTCACTGCGGTTATACATCGAGCAAGGATCAGGCGCTCGATTGTCTGGATAAAATCAAGCAAAAAGGAAAGAATACTGTTTTATATGATGCAATTAAAACAGGAATAAATATATCATCTGAAGAGCCTAATTTGCGTTCTTATATTATTGTTTTTACCGATGGAAAAGAAGAAAAATCAAGAATAGTTCCGGGAACTTTAAAAGAGTTGGTAAAAAACATGAGGCTACCGGTTTATGTTATTGGTACGGGAAGCAAAAGTAAGTTAAATGAGCTGGCAATGCTTTCGCAATTAAGCGGAGGTGAGGTATTTTTTTCAGGTAATCTTTCTACAATCGGAAAAATTTATCTGTTATTGAGCGATATTTTAAACAAGAATTACGTTATACGTTATTTAAGCCAGGCTGATTTTACTTCTATAAATAACAGGGCATCGCTGGAGGTACGTTTTTCGAATGGCCAGCTTAGTGACCAGGATGTTGCCGATTTTTATTATTCAACCTCCATTTTGAGCTATTTAACCAGACTTGCCTCTAAAGATTTATGGAATGAAAGGGTTGTTCTTTTTTTCTCGGGTTTTCTGTTATTATTGATACTTTCTTTTATTTTTGGAAGGGTGTCGTCAGGGGCTGTCCGAAAAGTAAAGGAGGTAAAGGAAGTAAAGGTAGTTCATACCGATAAAGCCGGCGTAGATAAGGAGCCAGTGAAAGAAGAGCAGCCAACTCCGAAGAGAAATCAAAAATTACCTGAAAATGAAGAGATTTCAGAGAAAACAAGTGAGGCAATTGAATTGCCAGAAAATTATATACATGGTTATTTTGTTGAAAAGTCAGGTTTGAATCCAGGTAAAAAATATCAGATTAAATTTAATAAAACAACTATTGGTCATGGTGAGAATAATCATATAATTCTGGATGATCCAACTGTCTCTTATAACCATGCACGGGTAGATTTTAAAAGAGGCCAATTTTATATTTATGACTTGATTTCAGAATATGGTGTATATATTAACGGGAAAAAACTTTTGCGTCCGAGAGCGATTCATGATTTTGATGAAATTGAACTCGGAAAAACTGTATTGATGTTCAGGCGGGCTTCCGGATAATCATGGCAATAAGGCAATATGGGGTTTCAGATACTGATCTGGTAGAGAGAAAATATCCTGTTGCAGGCCATCCCTATCGGGGGGAATTTCAGCGTGATCGTGACAGAATTGTACACTCTAAAGCTTTTCGCAGGCTGGAGTATAAGACACAGGTGTTTGTAAATCATCTCGGTGATAACTACCGTACCCGCTTGACCCACTCTATTGAGGTATCGCAAATAGCAAGAACTGTAGCGAGGTCTCTGGGCTTGAATGAAGATCTGACAGAAACGCTGGCTCTTGCTCATGACCTGGGTCATCCCCCATTTGGTCATGCCGGTGAAAAGGCCCTGCATCAATTAATGAAAACAGAAGGGGGCTTTGATCATAATGATCAAACATTAAGGGTGGTAACTCTTCTTGAAGAGCGGTATCCCTCTCATCCTGGTTTGAATTTAACCCGGGCAACCCTGATGGGGCTGCAGAAACATTCACAAAAAGTAGATGGGCTCAGTCATACTCTGGAAAGTCAGGTTGTTGATGTCTGTGATGAGATAGCATACAATAATCATGATCTTGATGACGGATTACAGAGCGCTTTGTTGAATTTTGATGAGCTGATGAGTCTTGATTTATGGCATCGGGCCTGGAAAATTGCGGAAGCAGGCACTAAAGCATATAGCCGCAAAATTCAAATTACATCAACTATTAGAGAGTTGATAAATATAATGGTTACTGATCTTATTGAAAACAGTACCCAAAAAATTGTTGATAGTGGTGTTCAGTCAATTTCTGATGTGTTGAAATATCCTGAAAGGATTGTTCGATTTTCTTCTGATATGGGAAAAGAGGTATCTGTGTTAAAGAAATATCTTTTTAAAAACCTTTACAGACATCCTGATGTTCAGATTATGAATGTAAGGGCCGAAAAAGTTATTGATCGAATTTTTCACTTTTTTTGTGAGAGTTATACGGCTCTTCCCGAGGAGTATCTGGTGAAAATTGATAAAGAAGGGAATCTTTATCGTCATGTGAGCGATTTTATTTCAGGTATGACAGACAGGTACGCTCTGTTCTGGAACAAGAAAATTCTCGGAATAGATTAAATTCTCTTGAGGTAAAATAGTTGACTCAATGTCGCAAATGGTGATGATATCATATAATGAAGCAGATGAAAAAATATTTACCCCTGCTGTGGTTAGCTGTTTTATTTTATTCGCCGTCGATATTATCAAAAAGCGAAGATATGGGAAAGGTTGTTGCCTATCCGAATCCTTTTAATCCATTAAAAGGAAACCTGACTATAAAGGTGCCAAAGTATGACAATCCGCCCGGTCAATGCAGTACGATTGGAAAAATTGAGTATATTGTTTATACATATGACCAGAAAAAAATATTTTCCGGTAATGCCTCAAGTAACTGTTTTAACTGGAGTGGCTATACCTCAAAAGGAAACAGGGTTCCTTCAGGATTATATTTTATCAAGATTCTTGTAATTTTGAGTGATTCAACAAGTTCGACCAAAATAGTTAAAATAATTGTACAATAACATGAAAAAAACAGTTTTATTTAATTTAGCTCTTTTTATTTTTTCTTTTCATCTTTATGCCGAATCTCCGGAGGGGCTGGAAAAATTCTCTCCTGGCGCCCGGTATATTGGCTCGGGGCGGGCAGGTCTGGCAAATGTTGAGTCAACCATTTCCCTGTTCTGGAATCCAGCAGGGTTGGCATCGATGATTGAGCCAGAGCTTGTAACAGAAACCCCTCCTTCTACCAAAGGTCCGGACGAGTTTTTTACCGACGAGGCTTTTGAGAAACTTTTTGAGGAATCTACCGAAAAGCAGAGGATTTCGAAGGTGGTTGAGCGGTCCAAATTTCACATGGAGTTAATGGGTAGTTACACTAATTTGACAATGGATCGCCAGGAGCTTTATTCAGGAATTTCATTTACCCTTTTTAAGGGTGTTTTCGGTATCTCTACATTGTTGAACAAGGTGACAGGTATTGATGGTTATGATGTAAATGGCAACTATACCGGAAATCTGAAATATCAGACTGCAGGCATTATAACTGGTTATGCCTGGCAATCAGGGGCCTCCAAGTTTGGCTTTTCTTTTTCAGGATACCAGGAGAGTCTTGATACTTTGCTTGTATATGGCGGTGGCATCAATGCCGGTTGGCAGATGAAACCAATACCTCTGCTGGATATAGGTTTTAGTATAAAAAATCTTGCTGGAGCATATAATCTGACAGGTGTGGAAAATATTGATGGTATAAGAAAGCTCGATACGATAATACTTGCCGGGTTTACACTCTCTTCTCCACCACCGAGTTCCAGTATCAAGTTGCTCGTATCATTTGAGTATAACATGGATGCAGTTGATACTGATTCATTCTATGGCTGCCTTGGTCTGGTCTATAATGTCACAAAAAATTTTAATATAATGGCGGGAGTGTATAGAAAAACTCCTTCTTTTGGATTCGGTATTAATGTACGTAATATTGCCTTGTCTTTTGCTGTGAATAAGGATCCACTGAATACAGGATTTCAGGAGTTTGCTGAAGTAAGACTCTTTTTTTAATTTTGTCAATGGAAGTTTGGGCGGTAATAAATCTAACTCCAGACTCCTTTGTTGAAGAATCGAGAATTCGAACAGATGAAATCGTTTCGCGAGTAAAAGAATATTTTCAAAATGGAGCGGATGTTATTGATATTGGCGCCGAGAGCAGCAGACCATTTTCTCTTTCTATAAGTGAAGAAGAGGAATGGGAAAGGTTGAAGCAGCCTTTGTTTAATTTGAAGGAAAACCTTGAAAGAGAAGTTTTTGAAAACAAGATTTCTATCGATACCCGAAAGCCGTCTACTGTTTCCCGGGTTTTAAATGCTGGAGTGGGCATTATAAATGATATTTCAGGTGCCAGTGATGAGAGCATTGTACAGCTGGTATCAGATCACAAAGCATCAATTGTAATTATGCATTCGCAGGGAAATCCTGATACCATGCAGATCAATCCTTCATATTCCGATGTTGTAGATGATGTTTTAGCCTACCTTGAGGCAAGGTCAGAAAAATGCATAAAGGCTGGTATAAAAAAAGAGAATATTATCTGGGATTTTGGAATTGGCTTCGGAAAAACAGTGGAACATAATATTTCTTTATTAAAAAATATTTCCAGATTTCGTAAAAGTGGTTTTAAATTAATGGTGGGAGTATCCAGAAAATCTTTCATTGGTAAAATGGCTGGTATTGAAAATATTCAGGACCGAAAGGATCCTACATTAATTATTCATACCTGGCTTGCCTTGAAAGGGGTTGACATTTTGAGGGTTCATGATGTAAAATCTGCTGTACAGGTGCGGACAATTTTGTCACTATTGAATGAAAATAACTGATTAATATGTTTGAAATTACCTCAGCAATTGTAACAAACTTTGTAGATATTTTACTGGTAGCTTTTTTTACCTACAATATATACAAGCTTCTGCGTCATACAAGGGCAACACCTGTATTGATCGGTCTTGGAATACTGTTGGCTATTTCTATTTTGTCGCGGATATTTCATCTCGAAACACTCAACTGGCTTTTTGAGTCGGTATCTGGTTATATTTTAATTGCTGTTATTGTTATTTTGCAGCCTGAGTTACGAAGGGTATTTTACAAACTTGGTCAGACAAAATGGTACAGGTTTTTTTTTCAGATCAGGGATGTACCGGTTGAAGAGATTATTCAGGCACTTCTGCAATTTTCTGAAGAAAAAACCGGAGCGCTGGTTGTACTGGTGAATCGCATAGGCTTGCGCCATTTGTCCGAGGCGGGTATCCAGTTGCAGGCAAGAGTCAGTCGTGAACTTCTGGTGGCTGCATTCTATGGAGAGAATCCGCTTCATGATGGAGCTGTGTTGGTGGAAGGTTCAATTATTTTGTCTGCGGGAACATATCTGCCGCTTTCGAGCTCAACACAATTGCGAAAAACACATGGTGCACGACATCGGGCTGCATTAGGTATAAGCGAGGAATCAGATGCTTTGGCTCTTGTTGTTTCGGAGGAGAAGGGGTATATCAGCGCCTGTTATCTGGGGGTATTGAAAGAAAAGCTCGATGTGATAAAACTAAAATCACTTTTGAGTGCTTTTAATAACAATAAACTCAATGAAGAGTGGGACAAGCTTTTTGGTTAGTTATGATAAAAGAGTGGTTAAAAATAATTGTAGAAAACTGGCAGGCGAAACTGGTCAGCGTAATTTTATCTTTTGCTGTCTGGATTTATGTTCAGCAATCGAAGTTGCAAACTGTAAATATTTCAGTGCCTGTAATCTATACAAATAAACCTGATAATCTTTATTACAGAGAAGATCCTTCGAGATATATTAAAATGACTCTTCAGGGCAGAGAAGAAAATATTAAATTTCCAACAGGATCATTCAAGGTTTATGTTGATTTACGAAATGCGGTTAAAGGGAAAAGTTCTTACAATGTAATTTTTGATAAAATGCAGTTACCTGAAAAAGTTAACTTATTGGAAATTCCTGAAAAAATTGAAGTTAATTTTGATGCTACATATAAAAAGAAGTTGTTTGTCAAGGCACTACTGGTGGGTGAAGTTGCTGATGGATACAGGCGGGGTAGAATTCAAATTGTTCCCGACCAGGTCTGGGCAGAAGGTCCTGAGTCTATGTTGAAAGGCCTGAATATTATATCAACATTACCTATAAACATTGAGGGTGGAAAAGAAAACATCATTAGAACGATTCAGCTTGATGCTCCAGCTCAGGTGAGCCTTGTAGAGGTTCAAACTGTAGATTTGAAAATGCTGGTCTATCAGGAAAATTTATCAAATGAAAAAATTATTGATTCGGTTCCGATTCAAATTTTGAACCTTGATCCCGCATTATCTGTACACCTTTCTACTACGACTATACGTGTACATATACAGGGAGATCCTAAAAACCTTGCTGCCATAAATTCGGGTTCTATTCAGGCTTCTATTGATCTTGAAGGCACCAGGTATAACTCCCGCACAAACAATATTTTACCTTTTGCAACAGAATCCGGGATTCAGGTTTCGACAAGGTTTTTGCAGAGTACGATCAAGGCCAATATTGTTGAAATTATACCGGAGACGATAACTGTTCGTTTTGATGTCAAGCCTGAGTTCAGGGAAGAGCGCAATAAAAGTAATAATAACACTGGTCAGGGCAGTGATATGGAAAACAGTAATGAAATGAACGGAGTAAGGTAAATTGTCAATTCAAATGAGTAGTGAAGATAAAAAGTATATATCTCTGGGTGTTAATATTGATCATGTTGCCACCTTGCGAAATGCCAGGGGAGGTTCTGATCCATCTTTACTTGAGATGGCTTTTGAGGCCCAGTCTGGAGGTGCAGATTCCATTACGGTTCATTTGAGGGAGGATCGCCGCCATATCAAAGATGAGGATATTTTTGAATTGAAAAAACATTTGAAAATTCCCATAAATTTTGAGATGGCAATAACAAATGAGATGGTTGAGATTGCCTTGAAATTAAATCCTGAATCTGTTTGTATTGTTCCGGAAAAAAGGGAAGAGGTTACAACAGAAGGTGGGCTGGATGTATCCCGGGTATACAAGCAGTTACAAATTAATATTTCAAAGTTTAAAAAACAGAATATTGAAGTTTATCTGTTTCTTGAGCCTGTTGAAGACGATATCAGGCAGGCAGCAGAGCTTGAATGTTCCGGGATAGAGATTCATACAGGCAGGTACGCAGACTTTTTTTTAAAAGAAAATCTGTTTGAAGCAGAATATAATAGAATTGTTGATGCCGCTTTCTGGGCAAACAAGCTTGGATTAAAGGTGCACGCAGGCCATGGTTTGAATTATCATAATGTGAATAAAATTTTAAATACCCCTTTTTTGTCTGAGCTCAATATTGGTCATTCAATAGTATCGCGAGCGTTAAAACATGGTATGCAAAATTCTGTGCGTCAAATGAAAGATATTTTATATGAAAATCATAATAAGGATTATCAATTTTGATGTCTGAATTTATTTATCTTGATGATGCTGCTGATCCGATATTGCTTGATAACAGTGTCAGACCAGAGAGTTTTTCTGAGTTTATTGGTCAGGATGATGTAATATCCAATCTTAAAATTTATTCGGAAGCGGCGCAAATGAGGGCAGAGTCTCTTGATCATGTTTTGTTTTCCGGACCTCCCGGGTTGGGTAAAACAACTTTGGCCAGAATTGTATCGTCGCTCCAAAAAGGAAATTTTTACCAGATTGCTGCGCCCAACTTGAAAAGAACAGGCGATCTTGTGAAATTACTTGTGAATCTGGAAAAAATGGATACTCTTTTTATAGACGAGATTCATCGCCTCCCTGCACCGGTTGAGGAGATTCTGTATTCTGCAATGGAAGATGGTCATATTGATATCGCCATTTCAGAAGGAATGAGCGGTACTCCTGTAAAAATCAATTTACCTCCTTTTACGCTGGTGGGAGCTACAACCCGGCCCGGAAGTCTCACTGCACCCCTCCGTGATCGTTTTGGCATTCAGCTTCGTTTAAATTACTACACGGATGAAGAAATAGAGAGTATTCTCAAGAGAGCGGCCGGGAAGTGGGGAATTCAGGTTTCAGATGAAGCTTTTACAAATATATCAGTACGCTGCAGAAAAACTCCGCGAGTTGCATTGAAATTGTTAAAACGTATATGGGATTTTGCATTGGTGCGAAATGGAAACAAGAACGCTTTATTAATAACTGAAAGAGATGTATTATATAGTTTTGAAAATATGAAGATCGATCAATTGGGATTAACCCAGCTCGACAATATGTTTTTGCGGGTTGTTGCGGTAAATTATAAAGGTGGTCCAGTTGGATTAAAGCCGCTAACGGCACTCTTGTCTGAAGATATCATTACACTTGAAGAGTTTGTGGAACCTTACCTTGTACAGTTGGATTTAATTCAAAGGACATCGCGGGGTAGAATTATTACGGAAAAAGGATTTAATCATATTGGAGTTGATTCGGGAAGGGGGATGCAGAATGGTCTTTTTTAAGCGAACAGTATTGGGACTTTTTTTTTCTTCTATTATCAGTTTACAACAAATTTTCGGAATGGATTTTTATCATAATAATTTAGAAAGAAATTTTATATCAGAAAACAGCAGCAAAAAGGAGTTTTCAGAAACACCCTTAAGAAGGGCGGACACTATTTTTTTTCTGGCATTTCCCTTTGTAATGGTTACCGGATTTTTTGCTGTGGGGGTAATGTACTATATATCTGATTATTCCCATGCATCTTTTGACATAAAAAAATATCCTCCTGCTTTAAATCAGTTTCTGGTAGCTTCTGCGCTGGTCGCAAGCGGGACAATTGTTTACGTTGATTATCAAAATGAAAAAGAAAAAGTAAACGATCGGGCAGCTGTATCCGAAGAAAAAAAGAAAGAGCTCAGGTCATCTTATTATTTAAAGTTTATAAAAAGATTTTAAACGAATCAAGTATTTATATATTTACGTGAGTTAATATTTAACAACATGCCTATCATGATAAAGCTTGTAACAATATTTGATCCTCCATAACTGATAAAAGGGAGGGGGATCCCGGTAACAGGAAAAATACCAATAGTAATACCAATATTTATAAAGATATGCAGAAAAAAAAGTGTGCTGATACCCGCAGCAAGAAGGGTTCCAAAAGTATCTTTTGACTGCCATGCAATCGTGACACCTCGAATGACTATTAAAAACAGAATCAGTGTTAATAGTGAAGAGCCTGTAAATCCAAATTGTTCTCCATGAGATGAAAATACAAAGTCATTAAACCATTCAGGTAAATAAGGAACATTTCCTTTGGTCATATCTCCGTTTGCATATCCCCTGCCGGCTACACTTCCAGAACCCAAGGTAATTATAGAGTGTCTAAGTTGATAACCTGCACCTCGTGGAAATTTATCAGGATTGGCAAAGGATACGAGTCTGATTACCTGGTGAGTCTTGAAACTTAAAATCTTATAAAAAAGAAATGAAGAGGTAAGGGTCGAGCAAAATATAAATGTAATTATCGCAACCCTTCTCAACAAAGGAATTCTCATATAGAACCAGTAGATAAAATAACTTATTGTCGAAGTTAAAAAGGTTACTATAATGAAAATTAAAACAGAAAGATTATTTAAATAAAAATCGCGTAAAAAAACAGTTTTTTGATCGTAAATATTTTGAACGCTATTTAAAAAAAATGCAAGATTTGCCGGTTCAAGAACAGTCCGGGCATCCCAGTGCAGATTTTGTATATTGTTCTGGAATTTTGATGCGTTGTCAATATAGTACCATACATCAAAAAGAAGAGACCTGACAGCCTCTGATAATTTATAGTTATCGGTAGCAAGCATGGCGATAATGTCATCTGTTATTATATATCGCTGATATTGCATATACATGGGAATAAATACGGTAAAAAAACCAACCATTGTAAAACCGGCAAGAATATCTGCGTTCGCTCCAGCTATAAACAGAAGTATAACCAGTAGAGGAATAAACATGAAAGAGTAGCCCAGATCAGGTTGAACTCCAATTAAAAATACTGGAACAATGGTTAATAAAAAAGGGGTCAGAAGTTCTTTTATGTAGGCAATTTCATTTTCTTTCATGGATAAATATTTTGCCATGGCAATTAAATATACCAGTTTCATTATTTCTGATGATTGGATACCGACTCCAAAAAATCTGATCCATGAACGCGCCCCTTTTATTTTTGTACCAATGAAGGGCATAAGTGTTATGAGCAGTAAAAAAATTCCTGCAATGTAAAGAATGTAAGAGTACGATCCTATTAATTGATAATTCATCAGAGTAAATAAAATCATAAAGCCAATACCAAAAAATATCCACAATAACTGCTTGTTTCCTGTGGAGCTCTCTGTTGGATCTCCACCATATAATGTAATCACCCCCATTGCGGAAGCCACAAATACGAGTGCTACCAAAAACCAGTCTATTCTAATTCGATCCATCTTGCTTAATCCAGTAGTTTTCCTTTTTTAATTCTTTGGCTCCAGGAAGAAAATATATCATGTGCAACCGGTGCTGCACCAATAGCACCGCCAATTCCTTTTTCAACAAAGACTCCTACAAGTAATACTTTGTCAGGATCGCTATCAGCAGGTCCATAACCAATAAACCAGGCATGCTGGGTTTTGTTTGCAAAACGGTCATTAGATCGGGTCTGAACCGTTCCGGTTTTTCCTGCAATGGGCACAAGGTATGGTCGATTCAGTATTTTGCTCGCAGTTCCATCTTGAACAACTTTTTTAAGGCCTGATCTTATTGTGCTTAAGGTATTTTGGTTAATGGGAAGTTCAAATAAAACCCTGGGAGATATTTTATCTCTTACCTCATCGGTATCAGCAAAGTGAATTTCTTTAACAAGATGAGGCTGGTAGACCATTCCGCCCGTGACAATGGCTGAATAAAAGTTCATCATTCCTATTAAAGTGGTTTCAAGGAAGCCCTGGCCGATACTGAGATTTATTGTATCGCCGTCAAACCATCTCTGGTTGTATTGTTTTTCCTTCCAGGCAGTGGTAGGAACAAATCCTGGAATTTCGCCAGGAATGTCTATTCCTGTAAGGCTATTCAACTTGAAGTACCCTGAATATCTGATTATAGGTTCAGCTCCGAGATCCAGACCTAATTGATAAAAATAAGAAGAGCAACTTACAGCAAGGGCCGAAATAAGGCTATTATCTCCATGAGTGGACCAGCAATGAAATGTAGAATCAGGCAGGTTCGCATATTGGCTTTTAACAACAAATTTTCCTGAACAATAATAAGATTTTCCCGAAGGTATCTGCTTTTCTTCAATTGCGGTCAGTGCCACCAGTGGTTTAAATGTTGAAGCAGGAGGGTATTTAGCTGAAATAGCACGATTTAATTCTGAAAAATTTTCATGTATATATTTAAGATGTTTATTTCGTAATTCTGTATCGTCTCCGATTAATATATTAGGGTTAAATGATGGTTTGCTGACCAGTGCCATTATTTCTCCCGATTCTGGTTTAAGTGCAATAATTGCTCCTACTTTATCTCCGAGACTGCCCCATGCAATTTGTTGCAGCTCGGCATCAATGGTCAGTATTAAATTATTTCCAGGAGTAAAATTTTTAAAAACATGAGGTTCGGCATTTTCACTCGTTCCTGTTTTTAGTTGTACGACTTCACCATCATCGCCCCGAAGTGTTTCGTCATAACTTTTTTCAATTCCATTTTTTCCGACCCAATTGGTGCTCTTTATTCCGGCCTGCAGATCGCGAGTATCAGGTGGGCCGATATATCCGGTAATGTGTGCTGCTGCCTCACCAAGAAGGTATTGTCTCAGGGCACTTTGTTTGACTATAAATTTTGAAAAAAGCAGATAATAGTCTGAAATTTTGCTGATTTCTATGAAGTCAATATTGTCCAGAATTACAATTTCATCATTGCTTCTCAGGTTTACATCGGTAACTCTTTCCGTTATTGATCCTGGTTTTACTCCAAGGACAATTTCCAGCAATTGGGATTTTTCCAGAAGCTCATTTTTTTCAAAATGGTTTGGAATAACAACAAGACTCAAGCGAATTGCATTTGAGACCATTCGGTTTGAATGTTCCCGTGATAAATAATGACGATCAAAGATTTCACCCCTTGGTGCTGAAAAGGTTACAATTTTTCGAATGATTCTCTGTGATTTTTGGTAATAGTCATTTCCATTGATGATTTGAATTGTAATTAATTTAAAAATAATTATGAAAAAACCAGCTAAAATGATAAATAAAAAAAACAGTAATCTGCTTCTTGTGCGGTCATAGTTTCGGCTTTCTGTAATTGTTCTAAACATTATTATTGAGTCTGCAATGGCGGAATGGCCCAATAGAGAAATTTAAACCAGAATATACTTAAAGCAGATGTGTAGAGAGCTTCAGGAAGAATAACTGTAATAATTGTCTGGGCTGCCATACTATTATAAAATATAGATGTTAATAAAAATGTCATTATTCCCTTGAGCAAAGTCAGGGCAAATATAATGGCTACCCATGATATGGTATTATCTTTATTGAAGTTTCGGGAAACCTTTCCGGCCAGATAACCACAGACGGCTTTAGGTATTGCATTAATTCCAATATATTGCCGAATTGTATTGTTGTCCATTGATGCCATTGTGCCCAGGTTGATATCGAGCAAGAGGCCTCCCAGGTAACCAACCCATAACCCGATAAACTCTCCACGATATATTGCAAAATAAGTTGTAACAAGCAGAATAAAATCTGGTTTTATACTTCCCAAACGAAAAAAATCAATGCTGGTCTGTAAAAAATAAGAGATAAGCAGTGCTGTTATAATAATGATTTTCTCTAAGATCATTGAAATAGTCCTTTAAATCCAGATTTTTGTTTTACTGGTTCTGCGCTCTTTTCTTCTATTTTAGCTGGGGGATTTTCTTCCAGGTTCTTTTTTTCAACCACTGGACCACGGATTTTTTGAATGGCGACCTGTTCTGTTTCGTGTGATAGCGAAGGTGTAAAATCTTTTTCAGGATTGTGAGGTATTTTAGTTATAACTAATACAGTTGTCAATCTGGAGATGTCAATTTCAGGTTGAATAATTGCTTCCTGAAAAGTTGCCAATCGTTTTATCTGGCTGGTTACCTTTCCAACCGGAATATTTGGAGGGAACATGCCACTTGCTCCTGAAGTTATGATTTCATCTCCCTCTTCAAGAGTTATTGCAAGGGTAATAAATTCCAGAACAGGAAGTTCCCTGGACTGGCTCTGTCCCGATAGAATTCCCCAATGGTTACTTTTTTTAATTTTTATTCCCAGTTTGGAATATTGATCGGTGATCGGTAAAATTCTTGCAGAATGAGATGCCACCTGTATAATTTTGCCCACGACTCCTTGCTTGAGAACCTCTCGTGTTTCAAATTGTTCATTTTTTTTCAATGGGTCAATTATTTCCGTATTCATTCCCGGATCGACTTCATTAATTACAGGGACTCTTTCTTTTGCAACCTGGTATGCAATAACGGGCATATAAGGCATTATCCCATCTTCACTTCCTTTGTTGATAATTATAGTTTGAAACCAGTTGTCCGGGTCAATCGAGATTACTTCTGCCGGAATCGTGGTAAAATCGGATTTTTGCTGATACTCAAGGTTCTCCCTGAGTTTGCGGTTTTCATCTTCCAGGGCATTAACTTGCAGCGCAATTTGTTGATATTCTTCAATTTGCTTTGTTAATGCTTCGTTTTCTTTTTTTACCTGAATGTAATTCCCATAGCTGTCAATTAAATTGATTGTTCCGGTGCCAAAGTTGTGAAAAGTTTTTGAGAAAAAGTCAAGTAAATTTGTAGATGCGTTTGCCGCATTTGCGATCAGTCTTGTTTGAAGAATTAAATTAC
>Ga0224495_10000793_pt1 | contig 23979 bp, 18 predicted proteins | sample SF_Jul11_sed_USG_FD_168128 | JGI IMG/M metagenome (GOLD analysis project Ga0224495, IMG submission 168128) | Sediment microbial communities from San Francisco Bay, California, United States - SF_Jul11_sed_USGS_4_1 | ecosystem: Environmental > Aquatic > Marine > Sediment | place: USA: California...
CATGAACAACCACAATCAGAACCCGCGCGTGTTTGTCTGGACCGCATCTGTCGAGAGTATTATGGCCAAGATCGCCAAATGTAAAGAAGCGTTGGACGCACTACACTAGGTCGATCCCGATCACGCTGCCGCTCGCTCCAACCGTCTGAGCGGTCAGCAGGGCCGGATAGCCGGTGCCTGATCCGAGGTCCAGCACGCGAAGACCTGCACGAAGCCTCGCATCGCCGACCAGCCGGTGATTGAGAAAGGCCATCTGCTCGCCAAAGAAGCGGTCCCATCTCTCCCAGCCGCCGGCGACACGGTTCCAATCCTGGCGCTGGCTCTCGATGATTTGCTCAGGCGATGGTGAGGCCATAACATTCACCTGAGGGATTGTAACGTCTCACGAAGCTCCGTGAGTTCCGAGACGAAGAGGTCCAAGTGCTGATCCCGTTGTGGCTGATCATCTTTAAACTTCCACAGGCGCCTGAAAATGGCCTTGAGTTCTTTGTTGTGCGTCACGGCCAAGGCATAAGCAGGTTGTTCTCTCACCGATTTCTCGACACAGCAGATGCTATTGCTGATGGCATGAAATTGATTGTGGAGGTCATCGAACGATTGATCGACGCCCGTGCCTCCCTTGGCTGCTGTGGCCGAAGCTTCTGCCATGTTGGTCAGATTAATGACCGTTTCGAGGCCTGTTGCTCCCTTTGCCTTTGCAGTAAATTCCTTGGCGTGGGGATAAAATAAATAGCTGCAGCCGGTCGTGCTGAGCACGAGAAGTGCTGCGATCGGGAATAATGCCTTCAAGCCCATATACCCTCTACCCTTCATGAAGTAGCTCCTATGGCTATGTGCATCAGTGGAATTATGACCCTCCCCTGATGTACGAGAGGAGGGTTCAGTTCGCAGGCCGGAGATTGCTAGACAGCAACGGTGACGGTCTTAACCGCTGCTTGGACCTTGGCCACCATCTCCGGTGGGATCGAATCAAGCTTGTGGCACTGTTTGGCGTGGGTGGCCACAAGTTGCATAAGCTCCGCTTCGGTTTCGGTCCGTACTTGGAATCCGCAGCCACCGCCTGGTTGAACATCCAGACATCCGAGCTGCTTGTACTGTTTGTCTGCCATGAGTTCCTCCTCTTGTTGGGGGTGGAGAGTGAATACCGACCGCTGGTCTTGCCCGATTCTTATCCGTACCTCTGAATCCTACCGGTAGGCCTGGCAAAGGCTTCTATCGGTTCAGACTGCAAGTCTTGTTATCTCAGAGCCTTCACAAACCGTTAGTAACCAGATCGTAGTCGATCAGTCTTGTCAGATCAACCCTCTTGTGTGAGTAGATCCGCTAAGGCGCGGATCCTGAATAGGGATCAGTCTTGTCGAATGCGTGCAGTCCGTTGACTGAATTGGTGATGTGCCCGAAGATCAAAAATTAGAGGCGGGGAGATCCTTAACAGTTAAGTCAGTGACGTGACCGGACCATCTGTTCTGTCATCGAGAAAGGAAATCAACAATGGCAGTGCCTCAGGAGAATTCGGCTACGCTTCTCTGCCGCTTTCACTGCTCTGAAGGAAAGAAGGCAAACCCCTAACGTGGAGTTTCTGCCAAACCAAAATTGATGATGATGTGGAGTCGTTCGTTACGCGCTCTGATTGCTGGCACTCGGCCAGATCGACAACGAAACAGCAACGACCAGGTATACGACACCCGCAACGATTGCCCCGAGATTGACCTCGTACCACGCATTGATCCCGAGGTATAGCTCGTTGAGAAAGAGACCGAGCACCAACATCACGACTCCAAGCCAGTTCCAAAAACTCATACCCATGGGTGATCTCCTTTCTTCAGATGGCCTTCTCGCTTCCGTAGATGATCCATGTCAATCAAGGGAACTGCACCATGAAAAACGAAGCTTGCATGTGACGCTCAATTTAAATCATGGATTGTTAAATCATGGATTGCCATGTGCAGAATGTCAAGCTTCCTGGAGGCGTGGACCTCCCCAGAGTGAAAGCCATACGGCACCTACGTAATAAACAGCCGCAACAAAACCCAGGAAATAGTTGGCACCGTACCAGATGTTCAGAAAGACGAGCTCATTGAGAAAGAGGCCAGCAAACAACATCAGAAATCCGACAAAATTAAACCAACGTAGACTCATGATCGGCTCCCTTCAGTTAATGATGACGATTGTTGGGTCTATGAACCTCTTGAATGGTTGCCTTTTCGAGGGTTACTCTCGGATTCTACGCGGTCTCTGTCATGAAAATCTACTGGCAATTCTGGATGAAGGACAGGATGTTGTTCCGTTTCTTCCCATCAGCCTCAGCGAGTAATCGGTAGGCCATTTCGATAGGCTCGAAGGCAGACATGTCTCGAATTATTGCGCACTTAGATATGGACGCGTTTTTCGCGGCTATTGAGGAACGTGACACTCCTGCGTTTCGAGGGGTTCCGCTTGTTGTGGGGGCAGACCCGCATGGTGGCAAGGGGCGTGGAGTTGCCTCCACATCGAACTATCTCGCACGGGCCTATGGGATTCATTCGGCAACGCCGATTTCCACTGCGTGGCGCTTGTCGGAAGCGGCTCGTCGTTCCGGCAAGCCTCCGGTGACCTTCGTTTCAGTCGATATGCCGAAGTACGGACGGGTATCTGAGGAAGTGATGCGAATCGTACGACGCTTCATCGCGAAGGTCGAACAAGCCAGTATCGACGAAGTGTATGGTGACCTGAGCGGGATGGAATCCTACGAAGAGGCAGAGCGGATCTGTCGTCGCTTGAAGGAGGCGATTGTCTCAGAAGTGCGGCTGACGGCTTCTGTGGGGATCGGACCGAATAAGTTGATCGCTAAGATTGCTTCGGGCTGGCAGAAGCCCGACGGGCTCATGGTTGTCCGTGAGGAGGAGGTCGAGGCGTTTCTGTCTCCGCTGTCGGTCCGCGTCATTCCTGGTATCGGTCCTAAGACGGAGGCATTGCTCCGAGAAAAGGAGATCAGGATCGTCAAAGATCTACGGGATGCATCCCTCCAACAACTCACGCATCTGTTGGGGAAGCGGGGGGCGGCGTTCTATGACAAGGCTCGAGGGCACGATGACTCGCCAGTCGAAGAATATTCGGAGCCGCAATCGATCGGTGAACAGGAAACGTTCGAGTCCGATACGCTCGACAGCCACACACTCTTCACCCAGCTCGACAGCCTGGCTCGAGGGGTAATGGATCGTCTGACCCTCGAAGGGTTTAAGGCGTTTCGGACCGTCGTGCTGACGGTTCGTTTTGCGGACTTTGAGACGAAGTCCCGTGCCCACACGTTGGCGGTTCCCTCAAACGATCGAGGTGTGTTGAAGCGTGAGGGGATAAAACTCCTCATGCCGTTTCTCGACCGTCGAGAGAACCCACACCGAAAACGTATCCGCTTGCTTGGCGTCCGCTTGGAAAAACTAATGTGACTAGCCTGACTGATGAGCCGATTGCTCGGGTCGTAGGGAAGCCGGTTGTGGCGTTTGTCTGCAGTGTTCTGCATGTGGATCATATAAAATCTGCTGTTTTTATAAGAGAATGCGCAGGTTGTAGGTTTATTCGGTGAGCAACCGCTCCGAACCGTATGCTTTTGAGTGCACATCGTAAATTTCTGTGAAATTAACGACATACAGCTCGCATCCATCGGAAGGGTGAATCAATCTCCCTTCGCTTACCAAATTCCTCGGATTACTGGCTTGAAGTATTGCAAGCGGATTACTAAGGAATTCGTATGGGTTCGAAAAAGGTGGCCTAAAGGTATGACCCTTGCTGTCATCTGTCTATAAGTTGGAGTTAGAGATTTGGTTGACGGAGGTATATATGGGACCAAGTACTGGCACAAAAGTTATTCGTGGTGAAACTCATCGATACCGACCGGGAAATCTCAAAACCCAGCGAACCATGGCTGGCATAGTCCATCAGAACGTGATCCCATTTCCCTCCCGCCGACGCGAGGCTCGGTGCGATGAACAAAAGGTCTGTGTCTATGGGCTCTGTGAATCAACTGACAAACAGGCACTCACCATTGAACAGGGTGAGGCCTACTGCCTCAACCGAAGTGAGCACGGGATCTTGATTCTGATGGGACGACAACCGCGATCCCGGCAATATATCGAGCTGGACGTAGCGGAAACTCGATGGGAACGTTCCTTGAACCTCTATGAGGTGCAGTGGACAAGGAGTATACCCGTTGAATCGCAGGGCGAGCTCTTTCTGGTCGGATGCTGGCTTGTGTTGGGAGCCTCGCGATACTGGTCGTTCTAGAGGGTGGTTCAAGGGCAATAGCTCGATCTCATTCATCCCGGTTTTGTCCACTCGCAACTGATCTCCTTCCTGTTCGGGATTATGAATACTGATTGATTGTAAGCCGGGTTGGCTTTATCCTGCCTCGCGTGGTGCTCTGGTTCGTCATCCTCTATCTCATTCTGTCGGTCGGTATCGGACTTTTCGCCGCGACTCGCGTACAGAATTCAAAGGACTTTGCGGTCGCCGGAAGGTCCCTGCCACTCGCCATCGTTATCGCCACGGTATTCGCAACTTGGTTTGGTGCTGAGGCCGTCCTAGGCATCTCGGCGACCTTTGTCAAAGAAGGTCTGCGAGGCGTCGTGGCCGACCCCTTCGGGTCGAGCATGTGCCTGATGCTTGCCGGGCTGTTTTTTGCGCCGCGCTTGTACCGGCTCAACATGCTGACGGTAGGCGATTACTATCGGTATCGCTACAACCGCACCATCGAGGTTCTCTGCACACTCTGCATCGTCGCCTCCTACCTCGGTTGGGTTGCCGCCCAATTCAAAGTGCTCGGTCTGGTGCTCAATGTCGTCACGGAGGGGGTGATCAGTCAGTCGGTGGGCATCGTGATCGGTGCAGCCATTGTTCTGACCTATACGACGTTCGGGGGCATGTTCTCAGTCGCGATTCTGGATTTTGTTCAGATTTCGGTGATCATGGGGGGACTGCTCTATATCGCATCAATCGTCGGGGAGATGGCCGGGGGAGTTCCCGCCGTCATCTCACATGCGGCCGCAGCCGGGAAACTGGACTTGTTTCCACCGCCCACCTTTGCGGCATGGATTCCCTTTATCGGAGCATGGATGACCATGATGCTCGGGTCGATCCCACAGCAAGACGTATTCCAACGGATTACCTCTGCGAAGAACGAACAGACAGCTGTCAGGGGTTCGTTACTTGGGGCGGTGCTCTATTTTGCGTTCTGTTTTGTCCCGATGTTTCTCGCCTACACCGCGACACTGATTGATCCCGTCAAATTTGGAGCGCTGTTGGAGCAGGATTCCCAGCTTATTCTACCGACACTCATCCTGGACCACACGCCGCTCCTGGCGCAGGTCATCTTTTTTGGAGCGGTTCTGTCTGCCGTGATGAGCTGTTCCAGTGCAACCCTGCTCGCTCCATCGGTCGCATTGAGCGAGAACGTCATTCGGCCGATGTGCTCACCCGTCAATGATGCGGAGTTTCTCCGCCTGATGCGAGTGGTGTTGCTGGTATTTGCCTCGGTGGTGTTGACCATTGCGCTGTGGTCGGAAGCCACCATCTATAAGCTCGTGGTGAGTACCTATAAGGTGACGCTGGTGGCGGCCTTTATTCCCCTGGTCGCAGGGCTCTATTGGAAGAAGGCCACATCACAGGGGGCGTTGGTCGCCGTTATCGCCGGCCTGACAAGCTGGTTGGTGGGGGAACTCCTGAGTCAGCCAACTGATGTTTGGCCACCGCAACTCATTGGGTTTCTGATGGCTGGCATCGGCATGCTGGTGGGGTCGCTATGGCCGTCACAAACCCTTGAATCTGAAAGACCAGCGGAGAAGTAGAGGCGGGTGGGATTGTCGTTCTCTCTAACCATGGACGAGACCTGCAATGTTCTGCATCTCAGATCTATTCATGTGGCCTGCTTAATGGTCGAGCGTGTACCGTACGGCTCGACGAATGTCGTCCGGCGTGAAGGGCTTCCGAATCACGCGCCGTGCGCCGAAGAGTTTCGCGACGTTGAGAAAGTTCTGATCACCGGTGGCGCCGGTGATGGCAATGACTTTGGCGTCGAGGAATTCTTGTGTCAGGGCGAGCGTGACTTCCATTCCGTCTCGCTCCGGCATCAGGATGTCGGTGATGACGAGATCCGCGGGGGCCTCTCGATAGAGCGTAAGACCGACTTCACCATTCGGAGCCTCCCGAATCTGATGACCATCCTCTTCAAGGATGTGACGTAACAGGGTCCGAATTGGGGCGTCATCATCGACGATCAAAATAGAAGCCATAGTTCTCCTTTCCCGATCCTGCGGTAGTGAGAACGGTGTCCCCGCTGCTAACTCAGGCTGCACGCGGAATGACGGTTTCAGACTCGGGGATGAACTCATTGTCTTCCGCTTCGTATTCGTCATGCTGAATGGCGGGTGCCTGGTGCGTTCTGGCTCGGCGATGTTGTTCGATGACCGGATCGTGAACATTCCCGCAGTTCATGCAACGGTATCCGTTGGCCCTCGTATGGCCAATGGTACCATCAAAGTCCATAAAGTGATCCCGGATCATCAGGCCCTGGCAACGTGAGCAACTCATGTGGGTTCTCCTTGCTAGAGGTTTGTGGCGTTCTGCTTACAGTGAGAAAGATAGCTGCAGGATTGAGGATGAGCTACATCTAGAGGAGGTAACTCTGAAGGAGGGGAGCCAGTCCTGCGAGGCGATTATCCCGCCTGCTTCTGATGTGTGAAGGGCCACCCACAACATGAGGCCTCTATTCAGGCCTCCAGAGGCCAGCCCTATTCCCTTTTCGCGTGGAGGAGTCCGGCCCGAAGGTGGGCAAAGATTCCAGGATCCGTCTCCGTAGTAACTCCGCATGGTTTGGCCCTGTTCATGCTCATTTGATCAAGTTCTTCCTCACCCAAGCCGATACTGGTACCGGTAAACTTTTTGTGAAGGACGGAGTCTGCCATAGAGGCCATGATTGCACTCAGGTATAGGCAAAATGAGACGACACTCGTGGCGTTGCGAGTTGTCGTGGTGTCGATTGCACTACTGGGCCTGAGTGGGTGTCTCATTAAACCGCATGCTTTGAGCAAAGAGGAAGTGGTGGCGCGGGCGGTGAAGGATTTTCAAGCCATTTCGTCCATTGAAGAGCCGGTCACGGGACCGATTGATCTCTACGAGGCCGTCGCGCGCACCTTAAAGTACAATCTGGATGCGAAGGTCAAGGCCATTCAGGTGCAACTGGCTCATCAGCAGCTCAACATTGCGCACTATTCCTTGCTGCCCCAAGCGTCCGCAAACGCCGGGTTCGACGGGCGTAACAACTTCAGCGGCGGTGTGGGGCGATCACTCGTCACGGGGCGTCAAGCGGTAGAACCCTTCACGTCATCAGAAAAAAACGTCTTTTCCGGCAACCTCGCCTTGAGTTGGGATGTGCTGGACTTCGGATTGTCGTTCGTGCGTGCGCAGCAGGCGGCGGACAACGTCATGATTGCAGAGGAAGAAAAACGGCGAATTGCCGTTCGCCTGGTTCAGGAAGTCCGGAGCGCATACTGGAAAGCAGTCAGTGCGGAACGAGTGCTCCCGCGGATCCAGTTCTTGAACGACTCGGTGGCGAAGGCGTTGGCCAGCACCCAGCAGATCGTCGATCGAAAACTGCAGGCTCCGTTGACGCCGCTCAACTATCAACGGGATCTCCTGAATGTCCAACGGGAGGTGCGTCGGCTCTATCGGGAGCTCAGTACGGCGAAAACGCAATTGGCGTCCATGATGGGGTTACCTCCTGGGACCCTGTTCGACCTGGTCATGCCGCCGCAGGAGGCCGCCATCCCGGCGAGTAATTTTAATACGCAGAAAATGGAGGAACGGGCGCTGCTGCTGAGGCCTGAGCTGCGAACGATCGATTACAAGAAGCGGATTAATGCCAAGGAGGCGAAGGCCGTGTTCCTGGAGTTGTTCCCCAGTCTCAAACTCTCATTCGGCGGGTACTATAACAGCAACAGCTTCTTGCTCTATCAAAACTGGCTCACCTATGCCGCCCAGGTGAGTTGGAACCTGCTCTCGGTCTTTCGAACACCGGCAAAGCTCAAAGCGATCGACGCGCATGGTCAGATGTTGGATGCGCAAAGTTTGGCGTTGAGCCTCTCCATCTTGACGGAAGTGCATGTCAGTGCCGTGCAGTTCGTTCAGGCTCGGGAGGAATACCAGGAGGCTCGGAACTACCAGCGAGCACAGGCCGAGATTGTGAAGCAGACCAAAAATTTGTGGCTGACACGAAGTGCGACGGATCTCACATTGATCCGAGAAAGAGTGCACGACGTCGCGGCAGAGGTGCGATTAGATGCCGCACGATCAGGGCTGGAAACGGCCTATGCCACGATGCTGGCGTCGCAGGGAGAGGAATCGCTCCCTGTCGGCATCGGTGAACAAAGTGTGGCCGAACTGGCGGAGTCGATCAGAACCTATTGGGAAGCCAGTAAACTCACAATGTCGGATGCGGAAAAGGAGGGGGGAGCTCATGCGATATCGGTGGCGCAGTAGAGGGGTGGTGCTGCTGTCCCTCATCGCCATAGCGGTGGGTGTCCCTTCGGCTGGTTGGCCGAGAGGCGAGCGAGCAGCGCAAATTCTCCCACTACAAGCTGGTCTGGTGCGCGGAATAGTCAAGCCGGCCGCGCAGGCGGTCTTGCATGCTCAGGTTCAGGGGCGGATCAGCGAGCTGCCGTACAAGGAAGGGCAGCGATTCAAAAAGGGGCAGATGCTGGTCCAACTCGACTGCGACAAGTACCGCGCGGAGCTCGCCGTCGCGGTGGCCGAGCATGAGGTAAAAGATAAAATGTATAGGAACAACCTCGAACTCGGCAAACTAAACGCGGTCAGCAAGGTCGACCTTGAAACGTCGGAGGCGGAGGTCAAAAAAGCGCTTGCTGCCATTCAGGTCGCTGAAGTCAACGTAAAAGGATGCCAGCTCACCGCACCATTTGGCGGTCGTGTGGTCAGCATCATGGTCAACGAGCATGAGAACGTGTTCCCGAACGACAAGCTCATCAGTCTGCTGGATGACAGTAGTCTTGAAATCGAGCTCGTGCTGCCCTCCTCGTCCCTGTCCTGGCTCAAGCGACGGTCTCCGTTTACGTTCGTGGTGGATGAAACGCGCCGAAGCTATCCGGCACTGGTCAAGGAAATCGGGGCCGAGGTTGATGTCGCCAGTCAGACGATCAAGGTGATGGGAATGTTCGAGAAATTGCCGCAAGAAGTCTTAGCGGGGATGAGCGGGACTGCGCAATTTGTGAAGTAACCATACACGATGGCAACGACTGCTGAACCCACTGCACAACAGATCCCGACGTTGATCCACCTCGCGGCCCTCACGCATCTGGAAGGGCAGATCCGCGCGGCAAAAACCATCCAAGAGCTGCAATTTCTGTCCGTCAACGAAACCAGGCGGCTGGTTCCCTACGAACAGGCCTTCCTGTTGAGCAGTTCCGGACAGCAGGATGAGGCGTATCGCGTGCTGAACGCGTCGAGCGTCGCCGTCGTCGATCGTGATGCCCCGATGATCGTATGGCTCGAACAGGCGGTTCAGGCCTTACGCCAAGCTGGATCAGCTAATGAGCAACCGATGGTTGTCACGGAAGACCTACTCCCCAGTTCACTACGTAGTGGCTGGCGAGAATTCGTGAAGGGGCATGTCTTCTGCTGCCCCTTGCAACATCCAGACGAAACCCTTCTGGGGGTGTGGTGGTTCGAGCGGGACTTTCCTTGGCAGGAAAACGATGTCGCGATCGTCCATCGGCTGGCCGGCAGCTATGCCTATGCATGGAAGGCGCTGTCGAAGAAGGAACGCAAGTGGTCGAAGACGATCAAGAAGCCGACCTGGTGGCTGCTCCCAGCGGCCCTCGTCGCGGCACTCTGTTTCCCGATCCGGATTTCCGCCGTCGCACCGGTCAAGGTCATGGCCACAGATCCCGTCGTCGTGAGCGCGCCGATCGATGGGGTCATTGCCGACGTGCTTATCCATCCGAACCAAATGGTGCAAGCCGGGACGACATTATTCCGGTACGAAGACACCAACCTCCGCAACCAATTTCTTGTCGCGGAGAAGCAATTGACCGTCGCTCGAGCCGAGCATGGTCAAGCCATTCAAGCAGGATTCGGTGATCCGCAACGGAAGGCCGATGTTCCACTGAAGGATGCCGAGGTCGATCTGCGACAAACGGAGCTGAACTACGCGAAGGAAATGCTCGACCAGGTCGAAGTCATCGCACCCCAAGCGGGCCTGCTGCTCTACTCGGACAAGTCCGATTGGATCGGCCGGCCGGTCACCGTCGGCGAGCGGATCATGGAGATCGCCGATCCCAAACGGATCGAATTGCGCATCGATCTGCCGGTCGCCGATGCCATCGTGCTCAAGGAGGGGGCCGATGCCCTTGTCTTTCTCAATGCGCTGGCACTGGAGTCATTTCCGGCCACCATTATCCATGCCAGCTACAACGCGGAAGTGCTGCCCGGCGATGTCATTGCGTACCGAGTGACCGCGCAACTCACGCAACCTGATCCACGCATCCGGATCGGATGGCAAGGCACCGCCAAGGTGTACGGCGAGCAGGGCCCGCTGGCCTACCTGTTGCTGCGCCGTCCCTTGACGGCGCTTCGCCAATGGGTGGGGTGGTAGGCGATGATACCGTCGGGCGGACCGGGCGCCAAGCCGCAGGAACGCAAACTTCCACCGCTTCGAAAAAACCTCCAATTTAACCGAGGCACACCGACTCCCGAAGGTGTGCCGACGTGGACCATCGTCGATCCGGTTCGTAATCGCTATTTCCAGATCGAGTGGCCGGTCTATCAGATGATCCAGCGATGGAGTACCGGCACGATGGAAAAGCTCCATGCCGTGATGGGGCGAGAGACAACCTGTCGAACGACTCTCGATGATGTGGAAGACCTGGTGAAGTTTCTCTACACGAACAATTTAACCGAGCAATCGGCGAGCGGGAAGCATACCGACTACCAAACTCAGGCTTTGGCCGGCAAACAGAACTGGCTGATGTGGTTGGTCCACCATTATCTGTTCGTCAAGATTCCCTTGGTGCATCCACACCACTTCCTGCAATCCACGCTGCCGTTTGTGGCGCCGTTGTATACGGCAGCCGCCGGCATGGCGTTCGGAGCCCTTGGCCTTGTTGGGCTGATTCACGTCGTTCGCCAGTGGGATGCTTTTCTCTCGACCTTTCTCTATTTCTTCAATTGGCGCGGAGCCATCCTCTATAGCCTCTCGCTCGGCGCGGTGAAGGTGGTCCATGAGCTGGGGCACGCCTATACCGCGACAAGATTCGGGTGCCGGGTGCCGACCATGGGTCTCGCCTTCATGGTGATGATGCCGGTGCTCTATTCCGACGTGTCCGATTCCTATCGCTTGACGTCAAAACGAAAGCGTCTCTTGATCGCCGCAGGAGGCGTCATTGCCGAGTTAGGGCTGGCCGCAGTGGCGCTCTTTGCCTGGGGCTATCTGCCGGAGGGTACCCTGCGCAGCATCGCGTTTATCGTCGCCACGACCAGTCTGGCCATGAGCCTCGTCGTCAACCTGAACCCGCTCATGCGGTTCGACGGGTACTACGTGCTCGCGGATGGATTGGGGATTCCGAATCTGCAGGATCGATCGTTTGCCTTCGGGCAATGGAAGCTGCGCGCCATGCTCTTCGGCAACCAGAGTCCGGCGCCCGAGCCGGTGTCGGCCGGTATGCGGCAGACGATGGTCGTCTATGCATGGGCGACCTGGCTCTACCGCCTCATCCTGTTTACCGGCATCGCGCTCATGGTCTATCACTACTTTTTCAAAGCGCTCGGCATCATCCTCTTTCTGGTTGAGATCGTGTGGTTCATTGCGCTCCCGATCGCACGCGAGGTGTCTGCGTGGTGGCAGAATCGCACAATCTACGCCGCCTCGCCACGGACGTGGGTGACGACTGCCTGCGTGAGCCTGTTACTGGCCCTCGGTTTTGTGCCGCTGCACGTCAGCATCTCCGTCCCTGCCGTACTCCAAGCCTCGTCCTATGCCACGATCTTCGCGCCGACCGCGGGACGGATCCAAGAGGTGCGGATCCATGATGGGCAGATGGTGAAGGCAGGGGAGGCACTGCTGGTCCTGGAAAACCCAGCGCTGGACAAGGAAGTTCAGTTAGCTGAAACCAAAGTGGCGATGTGGGACTATCGGCTTGGCCGCCAAGCCGGCTACAGCGAGGATCGTGATCAGCGACAGGTCATTGCGGAATCACTACGAGCCGGGCTGGCCGAACTGGCGGGGTTGGAGGCCAAACGAGACACGATGGCCTTGAAGGCTCCCATCGCCGGGATGGTGCGAGATCGAGCCGATTCCCTGACCGTCGGACGATGGATCGATCAGAAAGTCCCCATTGCCTATCTGGTCGACGAGAGCCAGGCGGTGATTGACAGCTTCGTCCCCGTCGATGAGCTGGCCTATGTGGAGGTCGGCCAGGCCGCGCAATTTATCCCGCTGGACCTCACCAGGCCGTCGGTGAAGGCCCATGTCACCGACATTGCGGAGGTCGATGAGCGGGAGTTCATGGTGCCGTACCTGGCTTCGGTGTACGGGGGCGATGTGCCGGTGCGAAAAGACGACAAAGGACGGCTCAAACCGGAGGTCTCCGTCTATCGCGTGCGGCTGAGTCTGGACGAGCCCCTGATACAGCCCGATCAGGTCTTGGTCGGACACGTCCAGATCGAAGGGCAACCCTCAAGCATGGCCAAACGGGCTTGGGACCAGGTGGTCGCCACCTTGGTGAGAGAGAGCGGGTTCTGACCAGAGACCTATGAGTTGCGGCTTGCCGAACAAGCACTGCCGGTGAGAGTCAGGAGACATATCGAGGAACGCAGAGCAGCGCTCCCTTCTGCCTAAGTGTGAGAATCATGACAGTCGGATGGTTCTCTGGAATCTTGACAGGATCGAGGGAACGCTCTACGCTCCAACCCAGGGGTACGAAGGCAGCCATGAAACCCATCCTGGAAAAACCGATCCTCGAAGAATTCAAGCGGAGAGTCGAACAGCGGTTCCCTGGAGAGATCGTTCGCCTTGTTCTGTTCGGGTCACAGGCACGCGGAGACGCCTCAGTTGAATCGGACATTGATGTCTTGGCGGTAGTCCGCTCCGAGGACTGGAAACTGGGCGATGAAATTCGGGAGATAGGGTACGAGTTGGAGATTGCTCACGGAGTGGTCCTGTCCATTCAAGTGATGGGGCAGCGCCAGTATCAGGAACTCAAGGGTCGGGGCTCAACCTTTGTGGCCAATGTGGAGCAAGAAGGCTTCGCCGTATGACGGAATCCTCCCGTCCTGAGGAGGTGCAAGCTGAACTGTTTCGTGCCGATAAATCCCTTGCTGCAGCCCGATCGCTCCTGAATGATGATTTCCTTGAAGATGCTCTCTCACGAGCCTACTACTCGATTCTTCATGCCGCTCGGGCCGTGCTCCTTGCCGAAGGGGTAAGCGTTTCCTCTCATCGGGCCGTACGGCGGTTATTCGGACAGCACCTGGTCAAACCTAGCAAACTGGCAGTCCGGTTGGCGAAGATTCTTGCCGAAGAACAGGACGATCGGTTTCTCGCCGATTACGACGCCTGGTTTCACGCAGAACGCGAGCGAGCCGAGAAGCGCGTGCGCGAAGCCGCAGAGTTTCTTGCCGCCATCAAAATCTTCCTAAGAAGCGAGGGCGAGCGTCAGTAAAAGCGCGAGCCTCACGACGCAAGAACACGATAGAAATGATTGAACAGGAAAGGAAGCCCTCGGAGGGCCGGAGGCTTCCCAAGAAATCGCTCAACGCTTCAGTGTCTGAGCGGTGATCCACTCCTTCGCCTCAAAAGCAACGTTCATGAGCGCCTCCAGGTCGTTGAGACCGAACGAGGTGCCGTTGCCCCATCCGCCGGACTGATCCTTGAACGGTCGTGAAAAGGTCGTCGAAAAGAACGGGCCCTCAACCGGGAAATGCATAAAGGTCACGATTGCGAGAAAAGACTCCCGGTACCTTTCCCAGCACCGCTCCTTGCTTCTCGCTACGGATCTCACTTTTTCTGTTGGCTCAGCGGACTAATGCGCCAGCTCATACCGGACGGCTTTCAGCAGTTCCTCGATGCCAAACGGCTTGTGTAACGTCTGTCGCGCGCCCAACAGCCTGGCTGTCTTGAGCATGTCGTGATCAGCGGCGAGTCCCGAGATCGCAATGACCTTCACGTCGAGGAATTCGCGCGTGAGCTCCATGATGGTATCGAGCCCGTTCAACTCCGGCATCAGCAGATCCACCATGACCAAATCCGCCGGCCTCTGACGGTACACCCGCAGCCCTTCGCGTCCGTTGGACGCTTCCAGCACGGTGTATCCTGCCGATTGCAGGGCGATCGACAACCACGTGCGAATGGGGGCTTCATCATCCATCACTAAGATGCTGGCCATAGTACCCCGTCGGTCTCGCTCTCTCTGGGAGCAATGAAGTTGTCACACTCTACCGAAACGGATGGTCGTTTGGTAGAAAATCCTGAGGTATAGCAAGGCAGACATCGGGTTCATGCACACGATTCTCTTGACAGGCTCAGGCTGAGAGAATGATGAAAAAGGTAGGGAGATGCTTCGCTCCTAGGGGAATCCGGCTATCCTATCTCGCCTCACGTTTCACGAGATGCGCTTCATGTAGCACACATTCTGCTATGCCGCCTTCGGCACCATCGCCTGGTGCATCTGATTGGTCACACAGAGTCGGAAAAACCGTCCTGCTTCCTGTTCAAAGCGATCCAACCGTGAAAAGACTCCTGCCCATTCCAGCTGCTGGGTCGTGAAGTAGTCTTGATCGAGCAAGTAGGACGGTTCTCCAGGCTGATCGGCCCGCCCCGCCTCTCGGTACTGGACGAAGCCATGGATGAGACGAAGCCGGTCTTCACTGTCCGGAAGCGCCACGATCACTTCATGGCGGCTGCCATGGAGTTGCCCTTTCTGTCCCGGTAGCGAAAAGGGACCGAGCACCTTGGCGTTGATGAGCGAGGCCCACTGAAACTTCGTGAGGCCGCAGCGGACCGGCCGCAGGAGGCTTTGAAAGCGCAAGTTGGCCCGAGCACAGAAGGCCGGCTCGTAGCAGGTCTGGAGCGCGCTCATGGCCGCTGAGATCCGTGCACGGAACTCCTTCCAGCCTGCATAACGACCTGTCATCACAGTCAGCGAATCCGGCAGCAACAGAATCTCGCGCGCGTGCTCTTGACTGGCAAGGCGATAGCCTCGCCGATCCTGGGTCGGCTGAAAGAGGGGATAGTCTTTGCGCAAGACCTCCTGAAAGGAAGCCGGCAATTCCTGGCTGATCTTGAGTATCACCGGGAACTGGATGTGACAGATCACCGAGAGAAAGGGTGAGTGTTCGTACTGTCCCCATGCAGGATTCATGGTGGTGTGCTCCTTCGCGAGATGGATGATCGGGAAACCGTACCAATGGTATCGGTTGCTGGAGCGGACATCTTGATGAATCCTGTTCATGGCGAGTGCCGTTTTTTGTCGTGAGGACATAATTGGCGCATTCAGGTCCTCGTCATCACCGGTTGTGCGGTCATTGGTGCCTGTTGAGGTGGATTCGTAGCCCTTACATCTCAGCCTGGTTGGAACGCAATCTGCACGGTCTTTGTTGGATCTCCAGCATGGGATGTCGGATGCCGATGAGGATCTAACCATGTTTTGGCGAAAGCAACGCAAAGAGACTCGGCAGAACGGTAAGCCCAAACCGACTCCAAAGGCTTCGAGACCCGCCCGCTCGAAGGCGTCGCTCCTCTCGCTCGAATCACGGCTCATGTTCGACGCCGCCGCCGCTGCGACTACCGCCGAAGTCCAGAGCGAACAAGTCGCGCAAGAGCAGGCGGAGGCGGCCGTTTCGAGTGACAGTGGCGGAGGGGAGTCGCAAGAGTCCACCGACAGCCAGGACCTGCTCCAGGCCATCACCGCGTACATGCCGGTCGAATCGCGGACAGAAGTTGTGTTCGTCGATCCGACGGTGCCGAACTATCAAGAACTCCTGAGCGGCATGGACCTGAACATCGAAGTCATCATGCTTGATGGTGGGAGCGACGGCATCGAGCAGATGGCGGAGGCGCTGGCAGGCCGGACCAACATCGACGCGATCCATCTGATCGGCGAGGGCACCGACGCCCAGTTGCATCTTGGATCGAGTTCCCTGACGCAGGACTCCATCAGCACGCAGTATGCGTCGCTCTTCCAGCAGATCGGTCAAAGTCTGTCGGCCGAAGCGGACCTCATGATCTATGGGTCCAACTTCGGCCGCGGCGATGCAGGGCAGGCCGCCATCCAGACGCTGGCCACATTGACCGGCGCCGATGTGGCCGCCAGCACTACCCCGACCGGCCACGCCTCGCAATTGGGCGACTGGACCTTGGAAACAAGTACCGGCCTTATCGAGACCGCGGTGGTCGTCGATGCCGAGACGCAGACAACGTGGGAGGGGACGCTCACCGCCGACAACAGCACGGACACGCTCGACTCCGAGGCAATTGACACGACTGCTCCGCTCGCCCAGTACCTCGCGGCGCCACTCGCTTTCGAGGAAAACGTGGGGCAGACGGATGACAGTGTGGACTTCCTCGCCCGCGGCAGCGGCTACGCGGTCTTTCTCACCGAAGCCGACGCCGTCCTGACCCTCAGTCAAGCTGACGGAACCAGCCATGTCGTCCGCCTCGACGTACTGGGTGCCAACCCGGAGGCCATCGCCACAGGCGAGAGCGAGCTGGAGTCTCGAACCAACTACTTCCTCGGCAGTCAGGATGAATGGCGTACGGACATCGCGAACTATGGCGCCGTCATCTATGACAACGTCTATGACGGCATCGATCTTCGGTATTACGGCAACCAGCGTCAGTTGGAGTATGACTTCATCGTCAACGCGGGGGCCGATACCGATGCGATCAGGCTTAGTTTCCAGGGCGTTCTGAACGCAGAAATTGCCGACAACGGCGACCTCTTGTTGACGCTGAACGAGCAGGGCGACCAGATCGCCTTCAAGGCGCCGATCGCGTTCCAGACCGCCGCTGACGGGAGCCGCGAAACGGTCGCGAGCCGCTACATCATCTACGAGGACGGGTCGATCGGGTTCGAACTCGGCGCCTACGACACCAGCCGCGAGCTCGTCATCGATCCGGTACTGAGTTACGTGGCATTCTTGGGTGGCACGGGCTATGACACCGCGGAAGGTATCGCGGTGGACAGCAGCGGCAACGCCTACATCACGGGATGGACAGGATCGACCGATTTCCCCACCACCGTCGGTGCGCTGGACCAGAGCTACAACAGCGGAAGCTACGACATCTATGTTGCCAAACTGAGCGCCACCGGCAACTCGCTGGTATATTCGACATTCATCGGCGGCTCCGGTAACGACACGGGTAATGCCATTGTCGTCGACGGCAGCGGCAATGTGTACATCGCCGGCCAGACCACTTCGACCGATCTGTCCACCGTCAATGCCTATCAGGGGACACTCAAGGGCAGCGGCGACGCGGTTCTCATGAAACTGAACAGCAGCGGGAACGCGTTGCTGTACTCGACCTATTTCGGTGGCACCTCGGTTGCGGGGGGGGAGGTCGCGTACGACTTGGCCCTCGATAGCGCCGGCATTGTCTATCTCGCCGGACAGGCCTACTCGAGCGACATGCCGCTCAAGAACGCCTACGACGCGACGCTGGGCGGCACCTACGACGCCTTCGTCGCCAAGTTCGACCTGTCGCAAAGCGGCGCCAATTCGCTCTTGTATTCGAGCCTGTTCGGCGGCAGCGGCGCCGAATACGCAAACACTATCGCAGTCGACGGCAACGGCAACTTCTCCATCGGCGGGCAGACGGATTCAGCGGACCTGACTACCGTCAACGCGTACCAATCGAGCTATGCCGGCCTCATGGACGGCTTCGTGACCCGCTTCAACAGCGCCGGGAGCGCGGTGACCTATTCGACGTATCTTGGCGGATCGACCGGCTCGGATTGGGTAGAGGCTATTGCCATCGATGCCGCCGGCGCGATCTACGTCGGCGGAAAGACGGCAGGTGGGTTTTCGACCACCGCGGGCGCCTACGACACTACATTCAATGCGGGATCGGCCGACGGTTTCGTGGTCAAGCTTGACCCGACCCAGAGCGGCGCGGCCTCCGCCGTCTATTCGACGTACCTGGGCGGCACCGGGTTTGACTATGTCATCGGCATCGATGTCGACGCAAGTGGCAACGCCTACCTCGGCGGGTTCACCGGCTCGGCCGGCTTTCCGACGACCGCCGACGGCGCCGACCGCGTGATGACCGGCTCGAACGACGGGTTCTTCGCCGTGCTGAACTCTACCGGAACCGCGCTCACCTACTCGACTTTCCTTGGCGGCAGCGGCCAGGACCGCGTGCTGGATGTCGACTGGAACGCGGCCGTCGGCTCGGCCTACGTCGCGGGCTTCGTCGGCGCGACCGACGGGCTGACCGGAGGAATCACGACACACTTTGGGCCGGAAGGCGGCAACGACGCGTTTGTCGCCAAGTTCACGTTCAACCAGATGCCGACCGCCACGGCCAACAGCTACACCACCACCGAAGGCGTGGCCGTCTCGGGCAACGTCATCACCGACAACACCGGTGCCGGTGCGGACAGCGACCCGGACGGCGACCCGCTCACTGCAAGCCTCATCAGCGGCCCGCTGCACGGTACGCTGGTGTTGAACTCCAACGGCTCCTTCACCTACACGCCGTACGACAGCGCCCAGGGGACCAACTTCGCCTCGGCCGACAGCTTCACCTATCAAATCAGCGACGGGAAAGGCGGAACGTCCTCGGCTACGGTCAGCCTGACGGTGACGCCGAACGCCACCAACGAGGCGCCTGTGCATGCTGTGCCCGGCGCACAGACCGTGGGCGACGTTTCGACGCTGGTGTTCAGCCAGGCCAACGGCAATCGCATCGTCGTGCGTGACGATGCCGGCACCAACAGCGTGCAAGTCACCTTGACTGCGACTAATGGCACGATCACGCTGGCCGGAACGGCAGGCCTGACCTTTTCGACGGGAGACGGCACTGCCGACAGCACGATGACCTTCACCGGCACGCTGAGTGCCGTCAATACGGCGCTCAACGGCCTTGCCTTTGCGCCAGGCACTGTGGGCGCTGCCAGCCTGCGGATCATCACCAACGACCAGGGCAACAGCGGCACCGGCGGTGCGATGAGCGACGACGACACCATTGCCATCACCGTCGTGCACAATAACGTGGCACCCGTGAACACGGTGCCCGGTGCCCAGACCAGCGACGTGAACGGCATGGTGCTGTTCTCGAGCGCGTCGGGCACCCAGATCAGCGTCGGCGATGCCGATGCCGGCGGCAGTGCCATTCAGGTCACGCTGACGGCGATCAACGGCACCATTAACCTGCCCACCACCAAGGGCCTAACTTTCAGTGTTGGCGATGGTACGGGCGACGCGACGATGACCTTCACCGGCACCGTCTCCGACATCAACGCGGCATTGAACGGCATGACCTTCGTGTCCGCTGCCGATTTCACTGGTGCAGCCAGCCTCCAGATCGTCACCAACGACCTGGGCAACAGCGGCTCAGGCGGGTCGCTGAGCGACTCCGACGCGGTCAACATTACCGTGCGCGAGGTGGACAAATCGATCTGGATGGCATCGGTCAACGACGTCTCCTCCCCCGGCGCCACGGGTCTGACGAGCTGGACAGGCGGACAGGTGCTGAATTTCGGTCCAAGCGGCGGGAGTCTCCAGTTCGAGCCGGGTACCACCACCGGTACCTTCTCACTGGCCGGCTTCAATCTCGACAGCGGGAGTTTCGGCGACGGCAACACACAGATCGACGCTCTGCATTACGTGACGCGTAATATGACGGTCGCCGGTTTTGCCCTTCAGAAGGGCGATCTACTGTTCTCGGTCGCTGCGAATGAGACGCTCGGAGGTGTCGCCTACGAGAAGGGTGACATCGTGTTGTTCAGGCCGACGACACCGGGTAACTACAGCGCCGGCACCTTCTCGTTGTTCTTCGACAAAACCGACACCGCCATCGACGTCACCGGCTTCACGCTCGTCGAGCAGGCTGTCACGGTTGGCAATGTGACCTTGAACGCGGGCGACCTCCTGCTCGTCAACGGTGCCTCCGCCAATATCCAGCGCTTCGTGCCTACCCAATACGGCGATACCACGGCCGGCAGCGCTTCGGTGTTCATCGACGGCGCGGGTGTGAATTTCAATAAGGATGTCGCCGCGATTGATGTGGTCGAGCAAACGACCGTCATCGGCAACAAGACGCTGTCCGCGGGGACCCTGATCGTCTCGCTGATCGGCGAAGACACGACGGTGGGCAGCGGCACGACGATCGCGGTCACACGCTGGGATCTATTCACACTGGACGTGACGACGACCGGCACGGGCACCACGAACGCTACGGCGACGATGCTGTTCCAGGGCTCGGACGTCGCGCTGGACAACAACAGCGAGGCCGTGCAGTCCGCGAGCCTCATTCCCAATCAGGGGCCGACCTTCACGAACCAAACGTTCGGCGTCGCTGAGAACAGCGCCAACGGCACCGTGGTCGGCACGGTCACCGGCACCGACCCGGAAGGCAGCACGGTCAAGTACGCCATCACCGGCGGTAATGCGAACGGCGCCTTCACGATCAACGCCACCACCGGGCAGATCACCGTTGCCAACACCGCTGCGCTGGACTACGAGACCACCCCAGTGTTCACCCTCACGGTGGCGGCGATGGATGCGGATGGGGCCTACACCACCGCCACTGTGACGGTGAATCTGAGCAACGTGAACGAGGCCCCGGTGAACACCGTGCCTGGTACGCAGACGACTCCGCAAGACACGTCGCTGCAATTTTCATCCGGAGGCAGCAACGCGATCAGCATTGCGGATGTGGATGCCGCCAACAATCTTGTCCAGGTCACCCTCTCCGTAAGCCACGGCACGCTGACCTTAGCGAGTCCTGGTGGTGCGCTGGACAGCGAGGTGCTGGTCACTACGAACTCTTCCTACACCCAACAGACAGCCGACATCGCCATGGCAGCCGACGGAAGTTACGTGGTGGTGTGGGCGAGTTCGGGTCAGGATGGTGCGGGCTACGGCGTGTACGCGCAGCGCTATAACTCAGCTGGAGTGGCTCAGGGCGGCGAGATTCTCATCAACACTTCAACCACCGGCGATCAGTTGAACCCGTCGGTGGCCATGGACGACGCGGGCAACTTCGTCGTCGCCTGGCAGACCAATCACCTGGGGACCGGCTTCTCCAACGTCTATGCCCAGCGCTTCGACGCCAGTGGGAACAAGCTGGGCAGCGAGTTCCGGGTCGACTCCATGGCCGGTGCCAACATGCTGAATCCCGACGTGGCGATGGATGCCGACGGCGATTTCATCATTACCTACGAGGCCGAAGGCGGATTCGATGGCAGCGGTGCCGGCATCTATGCCCATCGCTACTACAGTTCGGGCACTGCCATGGAAGGCGCATTCAAGGTCAACACCTATTCGACCAGCGATCAGCGGCGCGCGTCCGTTGCCATGGACGATGCGGGCAACTTCGTGGTGGTGTGGGACAGCCTCGGGCAGGATGGTTCAGGACTGGGCGTCTATGGACAGATCTACACCAACGCCAAGGTCGCGGTGGGCAGTGAATTCCGAGTCAACACGACCACCGCCAACGCACAGGGTGACCCGAGTGTCGCCATGGATGCATCGGGCAATTTCGTTGTAGCCTGGGAGGGCTACAACGCTACCACGGCGACTAACGAGATCTACTTCCAGCGCTACAACGCAAGCGGTGCGGCGCAAGGCAGCGAGACCCAAGTCAATACCACCACCGCACAGGAACAGCTCAACGCCTCCGTCAGTATGAACGGGCAGGGAGAATTCGTCGTCGCTTGGGACAGCAACGGCCAGGATGGCTCGGGCCTAGGCATCGTGGCCCGTCGTTATACCAGCGCGGGTGCGGCCAATGGCGGCGAGTTCATCGTGAACACCACCACGGCGGGCAGCCAATCCCGACCAGCGGCAGTTCTACACGGGAGTGGCAACATGGTCGTGGCGTGGGACGGCGCGGGAACCGGTGACACCGCCGGCATCTTCATGCGCCGCTACTTGCTGAACTACAGCGTCGGCGATGGGGTCTCCGACGCCACCATGACCTTCAGCGGCACGAAGGCCAACATCAATGCGATGCTGAACGGCTTGGTGTATACGCCAAACGCCGGTTATACCGGCACGGACACCTTGACTATCACCACCAACGATCTGGGCAGCACCGGTTCCGGTGGGGCGCTAAGCGATGTGGACACGGTGAACATCACCGTCACCAGTGTCAACTCGGCCCCGGTACTCGGGTTGCCAGGTAGCGCGGTGAACTATACGGAGAACGATCCGGCGACGATCATCGATGCGACCGCCACCGTCACCGACAGCGACTCAGCCGACTTCAACGCCGGCACCTTGACCGTCGACTTCACCGCCAATGGCACCGCCAACGATCGGCTGGCCATCCGCAACCAGGGCACAAGCGCTGGGCAGATCGGCGTCTCCGGCAGCAACGTGACCTACGGTGGCGTGGTGATCGGCACCTACACCGGCGGGACAGGCACGACGCCCCTGGTCATCACCTTCACCAACGCCAGCGCGACGCCGGCCGCCGTGCAGGCCCTGGTGCGCAACATCACCTATGCCAACGTTTCGGACGCTCCCTCGACCAGCGCGCGGACGGTGCGTTTTGTCGTGACCGACGGCGACGGCGGCACCAGCACTGCCGTCACTGAGACCATCAATGTTGCGGCAGCGAACGACGCGCCGGTCCTGGGCTACGTCGGGAGCATCGGCTTGCCGCTCACCGACGAGAACACCACCTCGAGCGCGACGCTGATCAGTGACATCTTGATCAGCGCACAGATCACTGATGTTGATGCCGCGCCACAGCAGGGCTTGGCCGTCACCGCCGTCAGCGGCAACGGCACCTTCCAGTACTCGACCGACGGGGTCACCTGGACCAACTTCGGCAGCGTGAGCAACGCCAACGCGCTGCTTCTGGCCAATGGCGGCCGTGTGCGCTACGTGCCCGACGGCAACAACGGCGAAATTGGCAGCTTCACCTACCGTGCCTGGGACCGAACCACCGGCGCGGCCTCGGCCAACGGCTCGCCGAGCTACGCCGACACGGGCACCGGCGGCGGCACCACGGCCTATTCGAGCCAGACCGGGACGGTGCAAATTTGGGTCAACAGTGTTAACGACGCCCCGTACATGCCGGGTGTAGCCTTGGGGTCGACCAATGAGGACACCACGTGGACGATGCAGGTCTCCACCTTTGCGGGCTACTCCTCCGATGTCGATACCGGGGCGCTGAAAGGCCTTGCTATCGTCGGCGTCGACAACACGAACGGCACCTGGCAGTACACCCTGAACGGCACGACCTGGGTCAACATCGACAGTGGCGCATCTGCGAGCAACGCGCTATTGCTCGCCGCTGACGCGACATCAGCGTTCCGCTTCGTGCCCAACGCCAACTGGAACGGCACCACCGGCATGTTCCAGTACAAAGCCTGGGACCAGACCAGCGGGACCGCCGGCACGTATGTGGATGCCAGCGTCAGCGGTGGCACCACGGCCTTTAGCGGCACCTCCGGTTCGGTCCTGTTTGTCAACGCGGTGAACGACGCGCCCACGGCTCTGTCGACCAGCGTGAGCCTGGGCTCGGTGGCGGAGGATACGAGCAACCCGGCCGGCGCTACCGTGTCGGCGCTCTTCGGTAGTACGTTCAGTGATGCCAAGGATCAGGTGACGGGCGGGTCGTCTGCCAACAGCTTCGCCGGTATCGCGATTACGGCCAACACGGCCAATGCCACGACTGAGGGGAAATGGCAGTGGTACAACGGCACCAGCTGGGTCGATGTGAGCACCTCGGTCTCCACCAGTTCGGCGTTGGTCCTGTCGTCCACC
>Ga0224495_10000795_pt1 | contig 23963 bp, 20 predicted proteins | sample SF_Jul11_sed_USG_FD_168128 | JGI IMG/M metagenome (GOLD analysis project Ga0224495, IMG submission 168128) | Sediment microbial communities from San Francisco Bay, California, United States - SF_Jul11_sed_USGS_4_1 | ecosystem: Environmental > Aquatic > Marine > Sediment | place: USA: California...
AAGATGCAGTCCGCCCTCAAATCCTTGAAAAATGAAGAATGACGCCCTCAAAGACCGGCTGAGTCGACACCGCGGTCACATCGTCCCTTCCGGCAAGAACGAAACGCAGTCGCGGCCGCCCGAGGCGTACTCACGCTTGGCCGAGGAGCTTGGCGGGAGAATTCTCACGAACTTCGCCGGTTCCTTCTGTGTGGTGAGGAAAACCTATCCGTTTACTTATGTTCACGGCGATACGGCTCTGGCGGATGTCGCCGGCGAGTCGAGTTGGCCAATGTCCGCGTTTAGCGTAGAAGAAATTTCGGCGACCGTTAGTCCGTCCGGACTCCTCTTTGTCGACACTGAGACGACAGGTCTGGGCGGAGCCGGTGCCGTGGCCTTCCTGATTGGCTGCGGTTTGGTGGTTTCCACCGGTTTCGAGGTAAGGCAGTATCTTATTCCCGACTACTCCGATGAAACCGCCATGCTGGAGGCTCTGCTCGAGGAATTCTCGGCTGACAGATCACTGGTGACCTATAACGGTGCGGCCTTCGATCTGCCCCTGATGCGCGACCGGATGATTATCAACCGTGTAGCCCGAGAGATCGCCTATGACCGACATATCGATTTGCTGCACCCGGCGCGGCGCCTGTTTCGCCGGCGGCTGGCCGACTGCACGCTGACCAATATCGAGAGAGAACTTCTCGGTTTTTTTCGCCAGGACGATATCCCGGGGTACCTGATACCGTCGGTTTATTTCGAATGGCTGTCGGAACGAAACGCCAATGGCCTGGCGGGTGTGCTGGAACATAACCGGCTCGACATCATATCCATGTACTTTCTGGCCGGCCGTATAGCCGAGATATATCGCCATGAAGGCAGAACGCTGACGCACACCGATGACCTTCATTCCCTGTCCCGGGTGTACGGTCGGCGGCGGAAAACCGCCAAGGTCGTGGAATTGTACCAGCGGATGAATCAGGACAGTGAAGCCGCGCTGGCCGAGGACATTCTTTGGTATCATTCGGTGGCCTTAAAGAGAACCGGGGAGACACAAAAGGCTCTGGATATTTGGTCCGGGCTGGCGCAGAATGATTCCCGGGAAGGGTACCTGGCCAACCTGGAACTTTCCAAGTACTTTGAACACCGGCTGAAGGATTTCAAGACGGCCCTGCAACATGCCCGTGCCGCCAGGAGTAGTCCCGACCTGACTGACAGCCGACGGCGGCAACTCGATAATCGGATAAAGCGCTTACGGTCCCGGTTGGGACACGGCTGATAACGGGTGTCATCCGATTTATTCCCTCAATTTGTCGCAATTACCGCCGATATTATCTTAAAAGGGATATGAACTCAGATATTTATAAGAAGATACTCGAAGACCATCAAGAGTTGTCTTCGCTGCCCCAGACGCTGGCCGAGGTCGTCCGGGTAACCAAGGATGACCGGTCTTCAGCCCACGACCTGGCCGAGATCATCATGCATGATCCGGCCCTGACCGCCAAGGTGCTTCGGATTGTGAACTCGCCCTTTTATGGTGCCCGTAGCGAGATCACTACGCTGACGCAGGCCGTGGTCACCCTCGGTATGCGGGCGGTTTCGGCTCTGGCATTATCCACATCGATTTACGACATCACCGGCAGGTGGCAGTCGACGGTCGACCGCATAAGATTCTGGCGTCATTCGCTGGAGGTCGCTATTGGGGCCCGCCTGATTGCCCGGGAAGCCGGCTACCCCCATCCCGAGGAGGCTTTCATTGCCGGCCTGCTGCACGATATCGGCATACTGGTTTTGGAGAAGTCTTTTCCCGACAAGTTTGAGCGTCTGTGGAAACAAGTTGTCTCGGGAGAAAAACTGTGGGAGCTTGAGGAGCAAACCTGGGGCACCAACCACGCCAAAGTAGGCCAGTTTCTACTCGAGCAATGGCACCTGCCGTCGATTCTGTCCGAAGCGGTCGGGCACCACCACACCGGATTTACCGCGCAGAGCGCTGACCACGAGGTGCGTCTTATTCAGATTGTGGCTCTGTCGAAAACAATCTCCAGGTTTCGAATTGCCGATATCGCAAACCACCTGGCGATCGACCCTGAAGTCAAGAAGAGTCTATGCGACAGCCTGGGTATCGGGCTGCCCGCAATGAAGAAGATCGAAGAAAGCCTGCTGAGCATGACCGTCGAAGAAGCCCGCTTCCTTGAGATCGATATCGGATCGCCGAGTGACATCCTGATTGAGGCTAACCGCCTGATATACGGCCACTACGCGGCCGTGGAAAACCTGCTGCTGGAGAAACAGGAAATGCAGCAGGAAATGACGCGCACGAAATTGGAAAAAGCGGCCCTGGAGACCGTCCGCACAATCTCGGCAACTTTCAACCACTATATCAACAATGCTGCGGCCACCATTCTGGGAAGAGCCCAGCTGGTGGAAGTTGGCATCAAGAGTGGGGAAATCAATGACAAGAACGGCTCCGTGGCCATGGCTATGGACGTCATTATCAGCGGCGTCAACACGATTGGTGCCGTAATGGAAGAGCTCAAGAACCTTTCACAGTATAAAACCACCGTCTATCACGACGACACTTACATCATTGACATAGAGAATAGAATCAGGCGTCAGCTTGAAAGCCTTCGCGAGAAGGCCAGCCCCGTCACTTAATAGCGCCGACACCAAAAGACCCCGTCACGGTCTTCTCACGCCGGTTATAGATGTTGCCCGAAGGATCGGCCCCTTCCGGATCAGGGGGCCTTATTGATGTTGATGACGGCATTGTCACCGGAGATACTCAGGGAGTTCGTGGCCCGGCCAAAAGCGAGTTCGGCGGTCTTAAGTCGGCCGTTTTCGATAACTGAGACCGGTACAGAACTCTTGATATTTCCGCCGAGCGTCTCGGCGGTAAGGGTCAGGTTCGATTTATCCGAGAGCGCTAGGTTGACATTGCCCCACGAGGTGCTTATGAAGGACTCGCCCTGCAACTGCTTGTCCAGCGTAACCGTGATATCGCCATTATGATTCGTGAGTTTGAGAGGTCCCCGCAACACCGCGGCCACAATACTCCCGAACCTGTTATCGGCTACTATCCCGCCGTCGATGTACCGAACATCGATCGTAGAATTGCTGTTTTCGGCGATGATATCACCGGTAATCTGTTCGACGAGGATGGGTTTATATGAATTTCGGACCTCCAGATTTCCTCGAAGCTTCTTCACCTCCACCTGTCCATTGCCATTCTTGATGAAAATTGCGCCCACATGGTCATGGACCTTTACTTCGCCGGAATTATTGACGCGGGCTTCGCCGGTTGATCGGAATATAGATATCGGGGACAGGGAGCTCTCCAGTTCGAGGTCGCCATCGCATCCTGTAATCGTTATCGACCCCAGGGCGCACTTGACCTTCGACCCGCCTTTTATCCCGGAGAGCACCACGCCGCCGATATCGCTGTGGATTTCAACATGGCCGGCAATATCAACGGCGGTAATCGAGGAGTTGTTGCTGGTGACTTCGAGGTCGTTTTGCAGGCCCGATATCTGGAGTGCGCCAAACGAACTCCTGCAAATGAGCTTGTTTGCGGCAGGAGTTCTGATGCTCAGAGTGCTGGAAAGAATCTTGGTTTTAGGGTCGGCCAGACGGGGGATGCGCGGTTCTACGTGCAGGCCGTCCGATCTCTCATATATCTCGAGGCTCATACTTCCGGCCAGGTCCCGGGCGGCCTGTTTCGACTCGGCCGAGATATCTACCTCAAGGCGGGCCGTCACACTGCTCCCGGCCCATCCGGAGATACTCACATTTCCGATAGGACTATTCACGTACACCGGCAGTTCCCGCGGGATATCTGATGAACTTCCGGTAAACTCCTTCGCCAGAGCAGCCTTGCCGCCTTTGCGCATGTAAATAAGGTCACGGTCGGGCGAGACCTCGACGATGACCGGCGCCGGAGCCGCCTCGGGGAAAAAGGTGGTATCTAGTAGCAGCTCTGGCAGGGATACGGGTTCGGGAATATAGGCGGTGCCGAGGTCCCAATCCGTTATTTCCGCCAGTTCCTCCTCGTCCGGCAATTCCGCGACGATGACCTGGATTTTTTTCTGATTCGATTCTTCATCACGGAGCAGGCCTGATCTGATCTCTATCCCATCCTCCGATTTAACCCACTCGTCGAGGTAATGCTGAATTTTCTGCAGCTCTACCTCCCGGTCGCGCAGGCGATTCTCAACGTCCTGCAGAAGCAACTCGTGGAATATCTCCAATTCCTGCCGCAGCGTCCGTACTGTCGCATAGACGCGCCTGTCTTCCCTTTCATGACGAAGCGTCTGCTCCTGATTAGCCAGGCTTTCGGCCAGTTTTTGGAGGTCAGCCGTCAGCTGGGCCAGGCTGCCGAAATAAGCCCCCTGGATAATTTTCTTGTTAAAGCGAATAAGCGCCTTGGCATTCTTTGAGGCCTCGGTAGTCTGGTAGTCCCTAAAAAACTCGCCATAGTCGCGCGAGAGAAAAGCGAGTTCCTCGAGCAGTTCACCGTAGTCGTCGGCGATCGCTTTGATATGCTTGTCGACTTCGGGTGCTTTCTTGTCCGACCGGGATTCAAGAACTTCGTCGGGCGGTACGGGCGTCTGGGCGCTCGCCGGGGACCCGAGGTGCGACAGCACGAGACCGAGGCATGCAAAAATGGCGGTTTTTCTGACGGCGGTCATCATACGGATATCCTCAGATTACCCGGCACAACAGGTCTGGTCGGTGTCCCACGGGTTCTCGTCGGTCGACACTCCATCGGCCTCGCCCAATGGAGCTTTTAAAGGGCTGTCTTGGCCCTCGGCCTCTAAATAGTAATTATGAATGCAAAAGTCCATTTCTTTCTCAATCGGCTCGTTTAAAAAAACACGCCCCGGCTAACATACATTACCACAGTTATTATTACGTTCTTAGCGCCATATGGTTTCTGCCAACGGTCTTCTTAATCACGCTCCTGGTATCCTGACCGGAAGAGCCAGCCGAGTTAATGTCTCAACTCGGTATACTCTATGAATCCTGTTGCAGTCCAGTCCAAACATGACCCCGGAGTCCGTAGAGCCGAAAGCAGTTGCGGCTCGAAGATTACTGGTAACCTCCCCAATTGTAGTGAGTTGACTGCTGCCGGGGAAGTTGAGGAAAACGCCGTCGGCAACCTACTTTATCCGTATGAGGGCACTTGATTTGCATCAATGGTCACCATGATGACCATCGTAACCGGGAAAAGGAAGTTGGCACGGCCGTGGGTTTTTTTATTGGTCGTCCTTATGGGTCCGGCGGCGGCTTTCGGCTTCGATCGAGCCGCGATTCACGCCGACAGGCTTGGGCCTAGTCGTCCGGCGGTTAATCCGGATACGACGCCCTTAGCAAAGGACCAAATCGGCTTTACCGCCACTGACATCGCGGATATTCCAATCTCAGAGTCGGTCTCTCCGGCCAGGTTTTATCAGACTCACTGCGCGATTTTGTCCCAGACCTGCGGCGACTGGCTGACGGTCTGGGAGGACGGGCGCGAGGGAAAGACGGCCATTTTTATGCAGATTCTTGATTCGGCGGGAGTCCCTCAGGGTGAGAACCGACTCGTAGCGTCTTCGACGACGGGTGCCGACTATGTCGACCCCTTGCTGGCATGTGATACAGCCGGTCGGACCTTCCTGTTTTACCGTGATCGAACGCAAGGGCTGGTGTATGGCAGTGTCTTCGAAGATTATCACGTCCCGCCGACACACAAATTCCTTGTCAATAATACTGATCCGGACGCCTATGCCGGACCGTATGATTTTGCAGTGTACCCCAACGGCCGAATTGTGGTGGTCTGGGAGAACTACTCTGTCATGGGATCTACAATCGAACTGAAGATGTATAGCGCCGACGGTGGCGTCTTCCTGCCCCAGATAACGGTAAACACGGACGGCGGCGCCGTCGATCACTGGGTGCCGTCGGTGGCGCTCAACCCGGCCAGCGGTTTTATTGTCACCTGGGAGGATTATCGGCACCGACGGGCCGACATATTCCTGCGGCCTTACAACGGCGGTGGCGTGCCTTTCGGCCCGGAGCAAATCATCGTGCCGCCTCCGGCCAACCTCGCCGACCAGTATGCTCCCGTAGCGGTGTTTTCTGCTGCGGACAAGTTTCTTGTCGGATGGATAGACAGACGTATCGGGCAAGAGCCGTACAGACAGCGTTTTGATTTGACGCTGGGGATGTTGGGGGGCAACGAGCCCATCTACCACGCCGATATCGGGACCATATGCTGGGACCTTGACCTGGCCGTCTCGCCCGGTCGCAGGTTTGCGGCCTCCTGGGCCGCGCTCGGCTGGAAGAACGAGATTCTGGCTCAAAGATTCGGTGAAAACGCCGAGTTGGTGGGGCCTCCCGTCTGAATCAATGACGCTGTTACCGGACGGCGGTGGTGGCCCGCAATTGCGTACAGCCGGGACATTCATGTGGGGCTGGGATGGACCGAATATCAGGACGAAGACGCCGATATTCATTTTGCGCTCACCGACAGTACCCTGGCCGGTGGCCTGACCGGCGAACAGAAACTCAATGACGACAGCCTGGGTGCGCCCTCGACCGACCCGGCCATAGCCGCCACGAGCGACTGGTGGAACATGGTGGTATTCGTCGACCAGCGCCGCGATGCCGGTGATATCTATCTTCAGGTGGTGGCCAACAATGGCCAGATGCCGGACGGGAATGTGCGCGTCAACGCAGACGATGGATTCGCCCTGCAAAGTGAGCCGGCTGTCGCTCGCGCCGGCGACAAAGCCCTGGTGGTCTGGGTGGATGGCCGGGCCGTGGCCGGTGTATCGGGACAAAGGATCTACGGGCGTTTCAGCAGTGTCGGTGGCTCGTTTACCGGTAGTGAATTCATCATCTCGGACCCTGCCGAGGCAGCCATCAAATACAATCCCGTTGCGGCCGTGGAGGCAGGCGGTCGGGGTATGGTAGCCTGGGTCGACTGCCGCCAGGGCAGCCCTCAGGTGTATGGCCGGTGGCTTACCGTGGCCGGATCGCTCTTAGGTGACGAGTTCCTGATATCGGATGGCGAGTCCGATGGGTACAATATTGACCTCCATCTGGGCCTGAATGCCATGGGCGAGTTTCTGGCCGTCTGGCTCGACAGGGGTGGTGCGTCGCCGACGGTCAAAGGCAAACGGTTCTCCAGCGACGGGCAGATTCTGGGTTCGTTTGCATGGACATCCACCCTTTCCGGCGTCACGATTGATGATATCGCGGCGGCTGTGGAACCAGGTGGAAACTTGCACCTGCTCTGGACGGGCACCAACGGCGTCGTCGGCCTTTTCTTCACAGTGATTGACCGGGACGGCCAGGTCCTGCAGGCGCCTCTTGCGGTTACAGATAATCCCACGTCAATTCCTTCGGACCCCGCCCTCTCTGTCGATAACAGCGGCTACAGCAGTGCCGTGTGGGTCGATGGCCAGTCGCGCCGCGTCATGTACCAAATCTATGATAATGTCCTGAACAGGCTCGGTGAAAACCAGCCCGTTTCTCCGGTTGCCCCGGAGATAATGCAGTCCCCGGCCGTGTGCGCCTATCGGGGCCTGGCCTGGTTCGCCTGGGTGGACTGTCGCGCCAATGGTCTGAACGTATATGCCGGAAACAGGTTATACCTGCCGACCGGTGTCAATGAAGACCCGGCCGAGACCTTGCCGCATGCCTTCGCGCTCAGGCAGAACTGCCCCAACCCGTTCAACCCTTCGACAAGAATAACCTTTGATATACCTCACAAAACGTCTTTGACACTGACCGTCTTCAATGTTCTCGGAAGGAGGGTGCTGACGCTGGCAGACGGCGTCTTTGAGGCCGGCTCGCATGCAGCTACCTGGAATGGCACGGATGCCGGCGGTTCCGCAGTAGCCAGCGGAGTCTATTTCTACCGTCTGGAAACTCCAACGCAGTCCGGGACGAAGAAAATGCTGTTTCTGAAATAGCGGATGTGCCGGTCTACCGGGGGATGAAAAGGGCGCTGAAATCCTGCAAAAAGTGAGCGATTATACAGGGCCAGATGGAGCCGCTACGAACATACAATAGTCCGAACATGGCCCCGTAAACGCTGAGAACGATGAATCCGGGCAAACCCTGATAGGCATGGCAGGCGCCAAACGCCACCGCCGACAGGATGACAGGAATGAGCCAGCTCTGCATTTTGCCGACCAACCGCAAGCGAGTCATGAGGTAACCCCGAAACATCGACTCTTCGCAAAACCCCGCTGTAAACGAGACCAGCACCCAGACGATTTTGCCCTCGGTTTCAGTCGGTATCAGCAGAGCTATTTCTCCCGGCATGGGCAGACCTACCTGGGCCAGCAGCCATGCCAGGCCGGACAGAATCAGGTTGGCGGCCAGCAAGAAAGCGATCGCCCAGAGAAAATCAAGACCGCGAATTCGCTTGAACCCCAGGCCGGAGAGGCCGGTCTCCTCCCGGAAAATGGCCAGGTAGATAAGTATGAAAAACAGCCACTGCATGACGATGGTGGAAACCAGCAGTACCATCAGCACGCCCTGGTTCATATTCCGGAACATCGCGGAAGGGTCCTCGACGAACAAAACAGAAATACCGGGATATATAATGAGGACAAAAAGCAGAGACAGCCAGGTCAGTCTGGACCGGCGAAAGCGGATGTTGCCCGTGCGTTCCTTGAACCCTTGAAGGGGGTCCGTCGGAGAATCCGTTGGGGAATAAACGGGTATGCGTTCGTATGGGTTTTGCTGCAGAACTACCTCAGTTACTCGGTTATAACACTTTCCGTAATACTCTTTTCGACAGAAAATAATGGGAAAACCAGCCTTGGAAAAGAAAAAATGTGATACCCGGTGATCCGACGTACGCCATCGGCGGCCAGGACGCGGCGATGCGTGTGACTGTTCCCCCCGCCTGTAAACGCCTTGTGATATGACGACCATGTGGTAGACAGGTGCAAGGAGCAGACGTATTTTCGAGCAAAAACAGGGATCGAGGAGAACGACAATGTCAAAAGGCCGCTTAACATACCAAAACTGGATTGTCGATATCGGCTTTGACCCGGACGCCGGCAGTCCGGCAGGCGTCGGCTGGGGGGACGATGAAATTAAATCTGCGGGGGATATAGATTCGGAGGCCGTTGGGGTGCAGAAGACGGCGGCGCCGGGCAGGGAACAGCCCGTAACGGCATTGATACGGCAAAAAGTCGCCGCGGCTCTCGAACACCTGAACCGGGAAGAGAAGGAGTTTATTACTCGATTTTATTACATGGGGCAGAGCTACCGGGAGATATCGGAGAAATCCGGTCGGGCTGTTTATAAGCTGGCCGCCCTTCACGAAAGGGCGCTGAAAAAACTGAAAGCGCTGCTCGGTGGCTTTGTTGCTGAAAAATTCAAAATCGACGCAGATCCGGTGCCCACCTGTCCGCTCTGCGCTTCGAGGTATCGTCGTGAAATTGACCAACTAATAGACCGGCGGGGCCGCAAAGCGACGTGGAAGCCGGTGTTGAAGCTGTTGAAGGAGCAATTTGGCATCAAGGTCAGATCGCCGCAGCTTCTAATCGGCCACTCCCGGTATCATCAGCGAAGTCCCGGCGCGGACGGCCCTCGCAATCGTCGAGGAGGCCTTCATGAGAAGTAACACAGTAGCAGAGGAGACCCGGATGAAGACGGCCAAAAGAAGTGAACACAAAGTGCGAGGGGAACACTGTCTGAACGTTTTTGTATCGTACGAATTGAAGGATAAGCTGAAAATGCTGGCGGACAAATACGATCGGACGGTGGCCGATATGGTCCGTTCGGTGTTGCGAATAGGCATCCCGATGATGGAAGGGCTATCGCAGGCGGAAGAGTTGATGGTGCGCGAATACATTGCGCTTTTCCGCAAATTGCGGCAGGTCAAGTCACTGAAAGACATCTGAGGATTTATCGGCGACCCCGGGGAACGGTTTTTTTGCCGCGAGCAGCAGATGTCATTGCCACGGCGCCGCTCCCAGGGGATTCCAGGCGGGCCGAAAAATTTACTTGAGTCCAGTCATTCGTGGTAGTATAATCCATCCAACGTGCTTTAATAAGACCAATTCTATGTACGACAAGCAGAGAACGGTAAAACGCGAAATATCGATGTCCGGCATAGGTCTGCATACCGGCAATGGGTCGACCATGACGTTCAAGCCGGCACCGCCAAACACGGGCATTCGCTTTGTCCGCGCCGATTTGCCGGGAAGACCCTCGGTGATCGCCGATATCGATCACGTGGTAGATATCTCGCGGGGAACGACACTTCAGGACGGCGAGGCCAAAGTCTATACGGTGGAGCATGTGCTGGCCGCTTTTGCCGGCCTGCAGCTGGATAATATGGTGGTGGAACTCAGTGGCAACGAACCTCCGGTCGGCGACGGCTCGGCCAAGCCATACGTAGACAAGCTCCTGGAGGCCGGTATCGAGGACCAGGATGAAGACAAAGTTTATCTGGAAATCGACACCCCCATGTCGTACAACGAACGGGAGCGCGGCGTCGATCTGGTCGTGGCCCCGTCGGACGACCTGCGCATCACGTTTATGATTGACTACAAGAGCCCGGCTCTGGGCACCCAATACACCACCCTGGTCGACCTGGAGAAGGAGTTCGTTGAGGAGTTCGCCCCGGCGCGAACCTTCTGTTTTCTTTCCGAGGTCGAGATGCTCAAGGCGGGAGGGCTTATCAGGGGCGGCGGGTTGCAGAACGCCATCGTTATTTACGATTCCGACCTTGGCCAGGTTGAAGTCGACCGGATTCGTAAAGCCCTGGACCTCAAAGAGAAAGCTTTTGTGGGCAAGACGGGAATTATTAACGACATACCTCTGCGCTTTTACAACGAGCCGGTGCGGCATAAGACGCTGGATCTGCTGGGCGACCTGTTCCTGATCGGAGTGCCGTTCAAGGGTCACGTGCTGGCGGCCCGCTCGGGGCACAAGGCTAACGTCGCTCTGGCCAAACAGATGCGCGAACTTTACCACAAGAAAAAGATAGCCAAGAAATATTCGAGACAGGCCGGCGGGGCTTTCCTCAACATAGAAGCCATTCTGGATATCATGCCGCACCGCTACCCGTTTTTGCTGATCGACCGCATTCTGGACCTGGAGCCGGACAAACGGGTAGTAGGCATTAAAAATGTGACCATCAACGAGCCGTTCTTCCAGGGACATTTCCCGGGGCATCCCATCATGCCGGGTGTGCTGGTTCTGGAAGCTATGGCCCAGGCCGGCGGCATACTTCTTCTGAACGCCATCGAGAAGCCACAGGAGAAAGTCGTGTATTTCATGTCGATTGATAACGCCAAGTTCCGCAAGCCGGTGGTGCCCGGCGACCAGCTGCGTTTTGAGCTTGACATGAAGGTCTTCCGGCGCAACACCTGTAAAATGGCCGGTCGAGCCTATGTCGGCGATGATCTGGTGGCCGAGGCGGACTTTATGGCGAGGGTGATGGACCGATGAGCGATATCCATCCGACGGCAATTGTCTCCAAGAAAGCGGAACTCGCCGATGACGTGGTTGTCGGACCGTACGCGATTATCGAGGACAAGGTGGTCGTCGGCAGCGGCTCCCAGGTCGCCTCGGCGGCTCTGCTCGCGTCCGGCACCATACTCGGAAAGGGTGTCAGGATCCATCATGGCGCAGTCATCGGTACCCAACCGCAGGATCTGAAATTCGGGGGAGAGATAACCACGGCCGAGATAGGCGATAATACGATTGTTCGTGAGTATGCCACCGTTAATCGCGGCACGGTCTATCACAATAAGACTACCATCGGCAGAAACTGCATGCTCATGGCGTATTCGCATGTCGCCCATGACTGCATCATCGGTGACAACGTCATTATAGCTAACTCGGTAAATCTTGCCGGCCATATCGATATCGGCGACTACGCCATAATCGGAGGTGTAGTGCCGGTGCACCAGTTTGTCCGCATCGGTGCCCACGCCATGATTGGCGGGGGGTTCCGCGTCCAACAGGATGTCTGTCCTTATGCCCTGGTGGCCGGCTACCCGCTTCGCGTCATCGGCATCAACCTGACCGGTTTGAAGCGGCGGGGCTTCTCCTCCAAGGTGCTGAGGACCCTGGAGAGCGTGTACAAGATTCTCTTTTTCAGCAAACTCAACACATCACAGGCGCTGGAACGGATCAAGACCGAGGTCGAGATAATCCCGGAAGTACAGTTGATAATCGACTTCATTGAGACTTCCACTCGCGGATTCATTAAATAGCCTCGACCGCCAGTTGTCTATACGGATGGTCATTTGCGGCCGGCGTCGGGCCGGGCCGTTATACCGGCAGAGTCCGGTCGGGGAAAATGGAGCTCAAGGACACAGACAATGCCTCCGTGACATGGGGGCTGACGTTCGGCCACCGCGCGATCCAAATGAGCGAGAGGACGGTTGCGGCCGGTGTGGCCTTGGCCTTCGTACTGGGTCTCCTGGCCCATGCCCTTATCCTGCCCCCTTACGAAGGGTTCGATGAAAGCGCTCACTATTCTTATCTGTCATATCTGTCCGACCGCTGTCGGATACCGGATCTGAAGGACACTCCCCTGGATGCCATGGTCGAGAGAGACCTTGCGGGATTGCCGCAACGGTACAGGGGTGGTACCCCGGAAGCCGCCGGATACCTTACTTATCGCAGTTTTTTTCAGGACCTGTCTTCTGAGGAACGGAACGAAGCGGTGGAAGATTACTGGCACCAGAAGCGGTCGGTTCGCTACTGGCCGGGTGAAGAGCTCAACTGGCAGGGACAACACCCGCCTCTGTATTATCTAAGCATGGTTTCCGTGTATCGTTTCATGGACGAAGCTACGGCGGCCGGGCGGATTCTCCTTCTGCGCCTGATGTCGATACTTATTGCCTGCGGAAGCCTTTTATTCTGGTATGCCACGGTGCGCCTGTTCCGTCCGGGCAGCACGCGGTGGCTGCTGGTAGTGTCGGGGCTGATTGTGCTGTTCTTTCCCTCGCTCTGTTTCGACCTGGCACGGATAGGTAACGACTCGCTCGTAGCCTTATTGTTTTCCGGCGTTTTTTATTTTCTGATGGCGTCATACGTACACAGGCAAGCGCGGCTTTCCGATTTCTGGGGAGTGGCGGTCTTGCTGGCGATGGGGCTCTGGACCAAGCTGTTCTTCCTACCCGTTATCATCGGTGTGGCGGCCGGTACTGCCTGGCTGGCTCTGGTAAAAAACAAGCTGTCGGTCCGGCAGACCGTTTACCGACTGGCGCTGGTGGTCGTCGTTCCTCTGGTGCTGGCTGTACCGTGGTTCGTGCTGTATTACCAGCGCTATGGTGTCCTGCTGGGCGGAGCGGAGTCGGTGCAGTTACAGGCAGCGCTGGTGCCGTTTGCCGAGCGGGCGTCGTTCGGCGAACTGCTGACGAGGTCCGTCCGGGCGATAGCCGCTTTCATGGCGACGTTCCTGTGGTCAGGGACCTGGAGCTGGATCAAGAGGCCCCTGTGGCATTATGTCTATGTCGTGCCGTTTGCGGTTCTGCTGTTGCGGGGCATCACCCTGGCAGTGCGGGGTAGGCTGACGAAGCAGAACCGGGAGGTCCTGGTACTGGCGCTGGTCGCGCTGATTCCGATTGCAGTCGCCCTGGTTTACCATCTGCTGATCCGGGTGCGTCTGCTGGACAGCGGCACGGCCGGGTATTACCTGTTCTCCGCCTGGCCGGTACTCGGTCTTATGCTGGCCCTGGCGCTGTTTAAACTTGATTGTCGTGGCGCCCGGATGCTGGCCGGGACAGCTCTGGCGACGTTGCTCTTTTTTGATATTTCCGGATGGTGGTTTGAGATGCAGGTGTACAGCGGACTTGTTTACGAAGTGGGTAAGGCGCAGACCCTGGTCGGCGTGGTGCCGTTGACGTTTTCAAACCTATCACTGGTATGGGATCGTCTTCAGGTTCTGGCCTATCCGGCACCGGCGCTGACAGCCTACCTGCTGGCTGTTTTTCTCAAGCTTTTGCTTCTGTTTGCCGTCGTCTATGCCGGGCCGGGCAGTGAACGGTGCGACGAAACGTTGGCCTGATGCCCATATCATCCGGCGCGGCCGCGAGCCCGCGCTACGGTTAAGAATCTCCTTTTTTCTTTTCCCGAGGATAGTTATTTTGGCGTATAATAGGATTTTCGGAATTACACTGTTGACGGATGAGCCTGAGTGAATAAGGGAATGAGAAAAGTGAAGACAGCCGTAGTCGGCGTGGGACACCTCGGCCGCCACCATCTTCGATGGCTTTCGCGGCTGGAGAGCTCCGAGCTGGTAGGCTGTCACGATATCGACAGGGACAAGGCGGCCCGATACGCCGCCGAGTACGGGGTTTCGGCGTTCGACACTGTCGAGGAAGTGGCCAGGAAGGCCGAGGCGGTGGCGGTGGTGGTGCCGACGACGGCCCATTACGAGGTGGCCGCACCTCTAATAGAGAGGGGGGTGCACTGTCTTGTAGAGAAGCCGATTACAGCCGATCTTGACGAAGCCCACCGGCTCGGCCGCTTAGTTGAAAAAGCCGGCGTCAAATTCACGGTGGGCCAGATCGAGCGGTTTAACCCGGCCGTGATGGCTCTCCAACAATATGATATGCGGCCGTCATTCATCGAGGCCCACCGGCTGGCTGCTTTCGATCCGCGAGGAACCGATGTCGCGGTTGTGTTCGACCTGATGATTCACGACATTGACCTGGTTCTTTCTTTCATACAGTCTGAGATAAGCGATATTCAGGCTTCGGCGGTGGCCGTGATCTCCGAACAGGTCGACATCGCCAACGCCCGGCTGACTTTCCGCAACGGTGCCGTCGCGAACCTGACGGCCTCGCGGATATCGCTGAATGCCATGCGAAAGCTGCGCATTTTCCAGCAGTCCGGCTACTTTTCGCTGGACCTGGCCAAAAGGCAGGCTGACATCTATCGCCTGGCAGCCTCCGAGAATGAGCCGGATGGAATGCATATTCCACTGGGCAAATCGGGGCGCGAGTTGGTTTACCGGAAAGAGGGCGACGGTGAGCAGGATATGCTGGCCGCGGAGCTGGACGCTTTTCTCCAGGCCATAATTTACGACCGGCCCGTCAGGGTCTCCGTCGGTGAGGCGACCGAGGCGCTGCGGGTGGCGGTCGAGGTGGAACGGATCGGCCGCGAATCCATCAGGCGCATGATGGAGGCTTAGCAGGTCCGGATGGCTGACCCGACTATATTTCTTTCTGCGGGTGACCCCTCTGGCGACAACGCTTCGGCGCATCTGGTAGCCTCCCTGGCGCGACGATGGTCCGGCCTGACGGTTATCGGCCTCGGCGGGCCGCGTCTGAAAAGTCTGGGTCAGGAGCAACTGGTCGACGGAAGCCGACTGGCTGTCCTGGGTTTCTGGGAGGTGGCCCGGCGCTTCCGGTTTTTCCGTGGTCTTCTGGCGCACTGCCAGAGTGAGATCGCGAAACGTCAACCCGGATGTGTGATCCTAGTAGACTATCCCGGGTTTAATCTGCGCCTCGCCGAGCGCATCAAGCCGTTCAATATACCGATAATCTATTATATCTCGCCTCAAATATGGGCCTGGGGGAGCGGACGCCTCGAGCAGATCCGTCGCCTGGTGGACCTGATGGTGCTGATATTGCCCTTCGAAGAAGCTTTTTACCGCAAAAGCGGCGTGAAGGCACGATTTGTCGGTCACTACCTGCTGGAGGATATACCATCCGAATACACTGCCACGCCACCGCCAAGAGAGGGCCATCTGGCACTTCTTCCCGGGTCTCGACCCCAGGAAGTCGAGCGGATGCTGCCGGTGATGCTGGATGCCGCGGAGGTATTTTGCCATAAATACAGTACGCAAGCCGTCATCGCCGGAGTTCACGGGGCGGTCGAGCCGGCCTTGTACGAGCGCCTCATGAAGCGTGTACAAGCGGGACCGATTTCGATCCGATACGGTGACGCTCGGAAAGTGATCCATGACAGTTCGCTGGTACTCACGTCGTCGGGCACGGCGACCCTGGAGAGCGCCATCATCGGTCGGCCGATGGTTGTCGTCTACAAAACGGGTGTCCTGACCTACCTGATCGCTCGGCGTCTGGTGAAACTTGACAAGATTGCGCTCGCCAACCTGGTCCTGAACGAAAAGGTTGTCCCGGAGCTTATCCAGGGGCAGGCCAATACGGGCAGAATCCTGGCGGAACTGGACCGATTCAAAGATGATGCTGCGTACTATCAGGAAGTGGCGGCGAAACTGCAGCGCGTGCCCGGTCTGCTGGGCGGCAGGGGCGCCTCGGAGCGCGCGGCGGAACTCGTAGGTGAGTACTTATGATGCTTCTATATCGCATACTCACCTTCCTACTCTACGCCTTTATTCACCCTATCGGCAGGGAAAAAGCGGCGCTCGGTCGTGAGTTATGGAAGGGAAGAATGGGGCTGATTCCCAGGGTGGGTCCGTGCCACGCATGGCTGCACGCGGCCTCGGTGGGCGAAGTAAGGGTTATCAGTTGCCTTGTAAGTTTTCTCAAAAAAGAGAGGCCGGATATAAAAATCCACGTCACGACGGTGACTCCGGCCGGGTACCGAACGGCCTTGGAATTGCTTGATTCCGGCACCACATTATCGTACTTTCCGCTCGACATTCCTCCGGTTGTCAAAAAGACCCTCGACAGAATAGAGCCGGATGTGATTGCATTCGCGGAGACGGAAATCTGGCCGAATTTGATTGTCGAAGCGGCGGCGCGCAAGATTCCCATGATTCTGGTCAACGGCCGCATGTCCAATAAGGCCTTCAGAAGATACCGGCTGGTCAGAGCCTCGCTGGGCCGACTTCTTGGCCGTTATGACCGGTTCTTCTTTAAGACGGACGAGGACGCCGAGCGTTACCGCTACTTTCTCGGCGACGGCGGAGAAGCCGGCGGGCCTCTTGGGGAAGTCGGCGGAGATATGAAGTTCGATGCGCCACTGAACGAGAAATCGCCCGAGCAGATCAAGTCGCTGAGGGACAAGCTGGGCCTTGCTCCGGATCAGTTTCTGCTGGTGGCCGGTTCCACTCGGCCCGGCGAGGAGGCAGCCCTGGGGCGTCTTTTCAAGAAACTGGCACCGGTCGATGACCGCTTCAGTCTGCTTTTGGCTCCGCGACACCTGGAGCGGGTGGCTGAGGTCGAAACCCTGCTACACGACATGGATCTGCCATTTGTGGTATACCCGGGGGCGATCAGCCCCAATCGATTGATGGTTATAAATGAGATGGGCCTGCTTCATGACCTGTATGCCGCGGCCGACCTGGCTTTTGTGGGCGGGACGCTCGCGAACGTCGGCGGTCACAACCTGCTGGAACCGGTCTGGGCGGGTACGCCGGTTCTTTTTGGTCCCTCCGTCGACAACGTGAGGGAGGCGGCGGACTATATCAATGCCAACGATTTCGGGGCGATGGTGGCATCGGAGAACGAACTGGAGGAAATGGTGGAGCAGGTACTGAGGGGACGGAGAAAATTCAGAATCAAGACCGAGGTAAACCTGAAAAACTCTGCCACCGCCCGGGCCGGCAGCTATATTATAAGCAAGCTTAAGAATGTTTGAGAAGACCTGGAAAAAGATAGTCCGGCGGCCGCGCTTTTCATTGTGGGCCCCGGTGGCCTTGCTGTTGTGGTTCGTTTCGTTCTTCTATCGCATGGGGGCGGCCGTAGTGCGCGTCTGGCGGCGCCGTCATAGAGTCAAGGTGTCCCTGCCGGTGATATCGGTAGGCAATATCACCGTCGGCGGCACCGGCAAGACACCTCTGGTGGAACTGCTGGCGCGCTTTCTGACAGAGGAAGGTGTGCGGGTCGGCGTCGTTTGTTCCGGATACGGGCGGCAGTCGCGGGAGTCCATCGTGGCCCCCGGCTACAAATTACAGCAGAGGCGGACGCAGGACACCGGTGACGAAGTAATGCAACTGGCCTACCAGTTGCCGGAGACAGTGTTCGCGGTTGGTCCCACCAAAGCGGCAGCCGCAGTTGAACTGGCCCGGTCCGGTGAGGTCGACCTTATTGTTGTCGACGATGGTTTCCAGCACCATCAGCTCCATCGCGATCTGGATATTGTGGCCTTCGATGCGTCCGTGAAACGCCGGTACCTTAAGATGTTCCCGTGCGGCTTGTTACGGGAGCCGCTGAGGTCATTGTGCCGGGCAGACATTATAATTATTACCCGCGCGAAGTTCGCGCGCGATATGCTGGCTTTGAAAGACCGGTTGTCGCGCTTAAGCCCCGGGGCGGCCTTGTATTCCGCGGCATTTGAGGCGGATGAAATCGTCGGCCGCGAGGCCAGCTACTCGGTCAAATACCTCGAGGATAAGTCGGTCTTCCTTTTTGCCGGAGTGGGGCATTTCCGAACCCTGAAGAAACAGGTGTCGGCTCTCTGTCCGGACATCGACTGTGCCCTGGAGCTATCCGATCATCAGGTTTATGACAGGGACTTACTGGAAAGGATAAAGGCCCTGACCGACAGTCATGATTCTGATGTTATTCTGACCACCTTCAAAGACTGGGTGAAAATCGGGAACTTTGATTTCGGACGGGAAATCTATTATCTTACACAATCGATTGACCTTGACCCGGGAGAAGAGAAGCTGATTGAACACATAACAGCCAGGCTGAATTTGGGCAGGTAGGTGTCCGGTGGAAAGACGATATGACTTTCTCGTAATCGGCAGCGGCGTCGCCGGTCTTTTCTATGCCCTGCAGGTAGTTCTCAAAGACCCCGAGGTCAGGATTGCCATCATAACCAAGAAAGGTGAAACGGACACCAACACCAACCGCGCCCAGGGAGGCATCGCCGCCGTCTTATCCGGGACAGACTCGTTTGAAACGCACATTGCGGATACTTTGAGAGTCGGCGGCGGACTGTGCCATCAGGGCGTTGTGGAGCGGATCGTCGAAGCCGGACCGTCGGTGATCGAGGAGTTGATCTCGTTTGGCGTCAGGTTCACGGAGATCGACGGTCGCCTGGACCTGGGCCGGGAGGGCGGGCACTCCGCCAACCGGGTGGTGCACGCAGGGGACCTTACCGGGCGCGAAGTGGAGAGCGCCGTTTTGCGTGCCTGCCGCGAGCACGCCTCCATCGACATTTTTCGTAACCACATGGTTATCGATCTGATGACCTATTCATCGGATGGTCAGCAGGTTTGTGCCGGCGCCTTCACTTTCTCGGAGAATGAGCGCCTTATCGACGCTTTTTACGCGCCGGTAACGATGCTGGCCACCGGCGGCCTGGGACAGATTTATTTCCACAGCACCAATCCGGCGATTGCTACCGGCGATGGTGTGGCCATTGCCTACCGGGCGGGGGTGGCAGCCGCTAACCTCGAGTTCATCCAGTTCCATCCCACTGCCCTGTACAGTCCCGGTCGCTGGCCTTTTCTGATCTCGGAGGCCATCCGGGGCGAAGGCGGCCGGATCAAAACCGCCGACGGGCGTTTTCTCATGGAGGGTGCCCACGAGCTGAAGGATCTGGCGCCACGCGACGTTATCGCCCGGGCGATCGACCGGGAACTGAAAGAAAGCGGCGAGGAATTCGTCTTTGTCGATATAAGTCATCGCCCCGCGGAATTCATAAGGAAACGTTTTCCCAATATCTACAAAGAGTGTCTGAGACGCGGCATTGACATTACCGAGCGGCCCATCCCGGTCGTCCCTTCGGCTCATTACTCCTGCGGCGGCGTGGTGTCCACGCTGGAGGGGGAAACGAGCCTGCCGGGCCTCTACACGGCCGGCGAAGTGGCTATGACGGGCATGCATGGGGCCAATCGACTGGCGTCGAATTCGCTTCTGGAGGCAGTGGTGATGGCCAAGCTGGCAGCCGCCAAATCACTGGATTATTTTGAGCATACGGATTTCCCAATCTACGTGCCGATCAATAATTCTCTGTATTCATCGCTCAACTATCCCAAGGAAAAGATTATAATCACCCACGACCGTCGTCAACTGACGCGAGTGATGTCGGATTTTGTGGGCATTGTGCGTTCCTCCGAGCGACTGAAACTCGCCCTGGAAAAAGTGCAACAAATAAAGCGGGCCATAGAACCATACTACCTGGCGACACCGGCTACATACAAGATTCTCGAACTCAGAAATATGGCCACGGTCGCCGAACTGGTGGTTCTTTGCGCCCTGCACCGACGTGAATCGAGAGGCCTGCATTACGTGGAGGATTATCCCGATACCGACGACGCCTTTCTGACCGATACGATCATGGACCCTAAAGAACAGGGAGAGAAGTGAATTGTCCGGCCATCATGAAATGGTCTTGATTCTCGATTTTGGTTCGCAGTACACGCAGTTGATTGCCCGCCGCGTGCGCGAGGCCAGGGTCTACTGTGAAATTGTCCCGTATAACGCCGATTTGTCCGGCTACGACACCGGCCGGGTGGGAGCCTACATCCTGTCGGGCGGACCGGCGTCCCTTCACGATGCCCAGGCGCCGCGCCTCGAGCATGGTTTCTTCGATATCGACCGGCCGGTACTCGGCATCTGTTACGGCATGCAGCTTCTGGCCGACCGGTTCGGCGGCCGGCTGGTCAAGTCCGAGAAGCGCGAGTACGGCCGCGCCCATTTCGAGGTCACCGCCGACAGCCCGCTATTCTCGGGAATGCCCCGGCGCAGCCAGGTGTGGATGTCTCATGGAGATTCCATTGAGCAACTGCCGTCGGGGTTTGCCGCTCTCGGTTCCACGGAATCCCTGCAAGCGGCGGCTATCGCCGACGAGAAACGGAAAATTTACGGTTTGCAGTTTCACCCGGAGGTGCATCACACGGCCGAAGGTAAAATCATCATCGAAAATTTCCTGTTTGATATTTGTGGATTCAAAGGCGACTGGACGACAGAGGCTTTTATCGAGAGTTCGATAAAGGACATTCAGAACCGGGTCGGCGACGGCAAGGTGGTGCTGGGCGTGTCGGGCGGCGTGGATTCAACGGTATGTGCCGTCCTGATATCCCGTGCCATCGGCGAGAACCTGCACGCGGTCTTCGTCAACAACGGTCTGCTGCGCAAGAACGAGTTTGCCGACGTCACCGCCATGTTGAGAACGCTGGAGATTAATCTGCACCCGGTCGATGCCTCCGGGCTGTTCCTGGAGCGGCTGGCGGGGGTGTCGGACCCTGAGCGAAAGCGGAAAATAATCGGCAACACGTTTATTGACATTTTTGAGGAGCAGGCCGAAAAAATCGGCGGTATCGAGTTCTTGGCCCAGGGGACACTCTATCCCGACGTTATCGAATCAACCTCGTTCAAGGGTCCTTCGGTGACCATCAAATCGCACCACAACGTCGGCGGCCTGAAGGACCGTATGAAGCTGAAACTGGTTGAGCCCCTGCGGGAACTGTTCAAGGATGAGGTTCGCGTTCTGGGCGAAAAGCTGGGTCTGCCCGGGGCCTTCATCCGGCGGCATCCCTTCCCGGGGCCCGGGCTGGCGGTGCGAATTCTGGGCGACGTGACCGAAGAGCGTTGCCGTCTTCTGGGAGAGGCCGATGCCATATTTATCGAAGAGTTGCACCGGCGGGGTATCTATGATGATATCTGGCAGGCCTTTGTGGTGCTTCTGCCGATTAAGGCGGTCGGCGTGATGGGTGATGAGCGTACGTATGAAAACGTGGTGGCCTTGCGAGGCGTGACATCGGTCGACGGCATGACGGCTGACTGGGCCAGGATCGACCACGACGTTCTGGCTCAGATTTCGAACCGGATTATCCGCGAAATCAAAGGAATTAACCGCGTCGTTTACGATATTTCGTCGAAACCCCCGGCCACCATTGAGTGGGAGTAGGGGGCCGTTGGCAATCGCCTGGCCGGGAATTGACGCGAGCTTGTCAGAGTGAATTTGGCTAAGGTGCTTATGTGGCTGTCAATAGCGGCGGTGGCGGTGCTGTTGGCGTTGGTAGTTTTCTTCCATTTCTACCAGAAAAAGATAGTCTTCTATCCGACCAAAGAAATGGTGATGACGCCCGACGAGTTCAATCTTGCCTATGAAGACGTATTTATCGAGGTCGGGGACGGCGACAGGATTCACGGCTGGTATTTCCCGGCCGCAGCATCCGCCGGCACTGCCTGCGAGGCGGCCAGGACGGTTCTATTTTGCCACGGTAATGCCGGCAACATTTCTCACCGCTTTGAGACGATCACTTACCTGGCTGAATTGGGTGTCAGCCAGTTAATCTTCGATTATCAAGGCTATGGCCGGTCATCGGGTTCCCCGAGCGAGTCGAATGTATATGCCGACGCCATGGCGGCCTATCGCTGGCTGGTGGACGAAAAAGGCATCAGGCCGGAAGACATTGTCGTATTTGGACGATCTTTGGGCGGGGCGGTGGCGATCGACCTGGCCAGTCGCGTCGACTGTGGCGGCCTCATAGTCGAATCTTCCTTTACTTCGGCTGTGGAGGTGGGCAAGCTGATGTTTCCCGTTGTCCCGGTCAGGCTGCTGCTTCGTGTCAAATTCGACTCCGTGAACAAAATCTCTGCCTGCAGCTGCCCGGTGATAGTGGCTCACTCACCGGGCGATGAGTTAATACCGTTCAGAATGGGGCAAGAACTGTTCGAACGTGCCAACGAGCCAAAGCAATTCGTGCAACTCAGTGGCGGACACAACGAGCGGCTGTATTTCGACGACCCAGCGTATCGGGCGGCACTTGTCAATCTTCTATGTAAATGATTGAATGATTGGCACATGCGGCATCCTGGCGAGCTAAGTCGCGGCATAGTCGCGGCAACGAATTGGATTGACAATTCGGCCCGACGGGCCTATTTTCCGGCTTCATGAAACACTGCCGCGACCAAAAGAGGCTGGTAGACCGTGCTCGACACTAACCACATGCTTGAATACACTCAGCCGGTTAAGGCGGATTTGGAGGAATTCAACCGCAAGCTGAACGGTTATCTCAGGGGAGACACCCCGCTGATTTCTTCAATCGCCCGCCATCTGCTCAAGACGCGGGGCAAGAGGATTCGTCCCGCCTTTCTTTTCCTGTCGTCGCGGGCGGGCGGCAATTTCACCGAATTTTCGGTCGATGCTTCACTGGCGATTGAGCTTATCCACACGGCCACTCTGCTGCATGACGATGTTGTCGATGAATCGGACCTGCGTCGCGGCCAGGAGACCGTCAATGCCCAATGGACCAATCTGATCTCGGTGTTGATGGGCGATTATCTGTTCGCCAAGGCCTTTCGGATTATGGTGGAGGCGCAGTCGATGGAGTTGATGCGGGCGATATCGGCGGCTACCGAGCGGGTATCGGTCGGGGAACTACGCCAGATTGAAGAGATCGGCAATTATGACCTCTCCGAGGATGAATACGTGACGATCATCGCTGACAAGACGGCCTCGCTCTTTGCGGTTTCTTGCGAAACCGGTTCCATACTCAGGCAAAAATTACCGTCTGAGCGCCACCGTTTCGCGACTTTCGGCGAGAAGATCGGGACGGCGTTTCAGATCGCCGATGACCTGCTGGATTTTATCGGTGACGCCGAGGTGACCGGCAAGGAGCCCGGTAATGACGTTTTGACCGGTAAAATGACCCTGCCGCTGATATACTCTCTGAGAAATGTCGGCAAAGCCACGCGGGCGGAAATAATCAGTATCCTTAAAAACCATGACGACGGAAACGATACCTTTGAGCGTGTATATGGTTTTGTGTCCGAGACGGGGGGAATCGATTACGCTTACGACAAGGCCCGAAGGCTCTGCGAACAAGGTCTGGACTCCATCTCCAAAGTCGGCGATTCGGTGTATCTTGATTCTCTGGCGGGGATGGTTGAGTTTACGACTACTCGCGCTTCGTGACATAATATCCCTGTTCTATCGGTCCGGATTTCGTATCTTCCTTGCTGAACCGGCAACCTACCACCGAGTATAAGAAGCGATGTTCGGCTACCAAGATATTTCCGTTGATTTTCTTACGTCCAACCCCATTGCGGTATGGATTGCCTTCGTGGTGCTGGTCGGGCTGGGCGTCTTCCTGTATTACCGCACTAATCCCCCCCTGCCGCGCCGGC
>Ga0224495_10000796_pt1 | contig 23959 bp, 22 predicted proteins | sample SF_Jul11_sed_USG_FD_168128 | JGI IMG/M metagenome (GOLD analysis project Ga0224495, IMG submission 168128) | Sediment microbial communities from San Francisco Bay, California, United States - SF_Jul11_sed_USGS_4_1 | ecosystem: Environmental > Aquatic > Marine > Sediment | place: USA: California...
AATAATTTCTACTATGGCAACTATAAAATCAGGATCTGTTGTAACTGGTTCATCTGATTTCTTTGGAGGAGCAAGAAGATTTGGCTTAATTAATACCTTATCACCCCTTTGAATAAACGATGACAAACCACCAAACAATTCAAACGACCGTTCAATACTTTCTTTAACATTATTATAATCTTTACACTCAACAATACCAACTTCAGTCACTTAAATCTCCATAAATATAGAATAAAATTAATAGTGTTAACTAATTAAATATAACTTATTATTGTCGGAAAAATTCTTTTTTTTCTTGACAGATTTTTATTTTTCTCATATACTTATAAAAGAGTTTTTTTATAAGGAGTGCTTTATGAAACGGATTAAATTACTCTTTGGAACGATTTTAATTGTAGGTTTAGCTGGCTTTTTATTCTCACAGCAACCTACAGGAGAACCTCCAAAGGAAGGAACCCGTACGGATGCGGGTGGTGCTCACACTCTCATTGATTTTGGTAAGTATGAGGAGATAAATGCATCTGCTGAATCCCCATATCCTGCTAATAGCCCAGAGGGTTGGGAAAAAAATATGGCTGTATACTCAATCACACAGAAAGATATGGCATTAAATAGATGGGTTATAACATTCAACTCATCTTCAGACGTTTATACCAGCAGATTGAATTCCTACACAAAGAATATTAAGACTAAAAAAGGTGAAACTGTCTTAGGAGCAAGAATTCACTTCCCTGATCATTCTTTTTATTCCCATGCTGCAATTAGTCCACCATATGAAATTATGGAGTATAACAGCAAAGGAAAGTTAGTTAATAAAAATAATGGTGTTCTACCCAATGTTGCAGATATTAAAGAAATATCCGTTGAGGCTAGTGGCAGAAATTATGATAACAAACTTTTCCTTCGTCTTATGAATCAGGATCGAGAAATTAAAGATTTTTATATGGGCTCTCTTAGCTTCACAGGTTGGAGAAAATTAACTTGGAAAAATCCATACTACATTGGAAATGTGGATCAAAGAACTTTTTCTCGACCTAAACTTTATCCTAGAGAAATTCCATATTATAAATTTGTTTCTTTTGTTGTATCAAGACCAGCACATGGTGCAACAGGAGATTTTGTTGTTTACTTTAAAAATGTTAAAATAACCCATGATTTAAGCAGTGTGGATGAGGATCAGCTATCTATTGATGATGAAAATGCCTGGGGAATTAAAAAACATCAATTTATTCAGAGGGAAGCTTATCTCAAAAAGGTAAATGGTACAATTAGATATCTAAGAGAAGTAGAAGCAAGACGAATGGGAAGGAATATAGAAGATCCCAACGAACAACCAGAAACTAAATCTACTGAAAAACCAAAAGATAAATAATAATTAATCATCCCCTTGCTAGTGGGGATGATTAACGTTTTAATAGACTTTAAGTCTTTCTCCATGCAACAGGAAATAATAAAATAATAACACTATATAGTTCTAGACGTCCTAAGAGCATACAGAAAGTAAGTATCCATTTACCCGCAGTGGAAATATTAGCAAAGTTACTATCAGGACCCACTTTACCCAAACCTGGGCCAACATTATTCAATGTTGCCATTACCGATGAAAAGCTAGTGATAAGATCTTTTTCAAAAAAGTTCATAATGAGAGTGGAAAATCCAGCAACAGTAATGTGAATCATGATAAATCCAATTGTAGAAAGTATTATACTGTCAGGAATTACATCTTTTCCTATTCTAATTAGTTTTATATGTCTTGGATAAATAAATTTTATAATTTCATTATATATAAACTTTAAGCTCAAATATACCCTTAAACTCTTTACTCCACCACCAGTTGAGCCTGCTGATCCCCCAGCAATCATTAGCATAATCATAAGAAATTGCGAAGCAGTAGACCATAATGCAAAGTGAAAGAGGCTCTCATCATTTAATCCAACGCCATACCCTGTTGTAGTGGTAATTGAAATTACTTGAAAAAGTGTTAATCTTATTGAATCAGCAATACCTCCATTGAAACCGTCAACATTGTGTAAAAAAGTGTTATCTAATAAAATAATAAGTGTGCTAAAAAGTATAATACTGCTGTAGAAAAGGAATTCTCTGTCTTTAAAATATACATTATACTGTTTACGCAAGAATTGGTAATGTAATGTAAAGTTTGCCCCTGATAGGAACATAAAAACAATAATAACATAATCTATATAACTTGATTGGTAATAGCTTATACTTAAATTTTTAGTTGAAAACCCACCTGTAGCAAGACTTCCAAAGGTGTGGCATAATGAATCAAAGAAATCCATACCACCAAACATCAAAAGAATGGTTTCTACTGCTGTAAAAAGCAAATATACACCCCATAAAATCTTTGCTGTCTGACTTACACGGGGTGTTATTTTACTCGATATTGGTCCTGGTACTTCAGCTTGATAAAGTTGCATACCACCAACCCCTAATGCTGGTAGAATAGCAACAGCAAGTAATATAATCCCCATTCCACCGAGCCAGTGGGTTAAACTTCTCCAAAAGAGTAATCCTTTTGGTATTGACTCAATGTCTATAATAATTGATGATCCTGTTGTGGTGAATCCACTCATCATTTCAAAGTAAGCATCAGTAAAACTATTTATAGAATTAAAAAATGGATACCCATGTAAGCTAAAAGGATTTGAGATTGGATCAAGTGTTGGATAATCATTAAGGTATGCCTGTATCATAAAGGGAATGCTTGCAAATAGAGCAGCTATTATCCAACCAAATGTTACAATAGCAAAACTTTCTCTAATTTTAACTTCTACTTTCTTAAACTTTTTTGTAATAATATATAGTATACCACCAGAAAAAAAAGCAAAAATTATGGAGTAAATAAATGCATGTATAGTATTTACATCATCAGCATCAATAAAGTGATAATAAACAGCAAATAACAAAGGGAAAATTTGAAAAATCCCTGTGAGAATAATCATAAAACTTTGTATATAAAGAACAATACCAAAATTCATAGGCTATCCAAATAGTTTTCCTACTTTGTTTACCGCTTCTGGACTAACAAAAACTATAATTCTATCTCCAATTTGAAGGGTATCATCTCCTTTTGGGATTATCTGTTCATCAACTCTCATAATAGCAGCAACTAAACAACCTGGGGGGAATTTTATCTTTCTGAAGGGAATTCCAATCAATTTATTTTTTCCAGTGATTAAATATTCTATAATTTCGGCATTTTTTTCACCTAATGTCGATACTGACAGAACGTTTCCCCTTCTTACATATTTTAAAATACCACCCACTGTAGATAATTTGGGATTAATAACTGCATCAATTCCCATTATAGAGGTAAATGGAAGATAATCATTCTTTTGAATTTTAGCAATTGTCTTTCTAACTTTTTGTTTCTTAGCAAGCATTGAGGAAAGAATATTGTTTTCTTCATCGTCTGATAGTGCAATAAAAGCATCAATATTTTCAAGACCTTCTTCCTTTAATGCTTCCAAATCTGTTGGACTGCAGTTAACAACATCAATATTATGATATTCCTCAGAAAATGCCAAACATTTGTTTCTATCTGGTTCAATAACTTTAACATGAATATCCATTTCCTGAAAATGCTTACACAAAAGGCGACTGAATTTGTTTGCTCCTACCACAAAAACACTACGTATGGAATGTTGAGATTCATCGAAAAAGGAAGAAATTTTTGGAAAATCAATTGTTTTAGCAATAATATAAACTTTATCACCAGTTTGAAAATTGCTGTCACCCCTTGGTATGATCATTTCATCGTTTCTAATGATGGCTAACACAAGCATTTTGTTTAGTTCGGGAAAATTAATTAAATCTTTAAGTTTTTGGTTATTAATATCTAATCCTGGTGTAATTCTAAAACCTTTAATAATTAATTCTTCTTCAGGGAAATCAACAATTTCAAAAGCAGCTGGAGAGTGAATTAATTTTATAATATCATCTGTAGCAACATATTCTGAGTTAATGAGAACGTCAATACCTAGTTCATCCTTAGTAAATATATCATCATCTTGATTTTCAGATTTTAAAAAATAATTTCTAATTCTAGCAATTTTAGAGGGAACGTTAAATTTTTTTGCAATGTAACATGCAATCATGTTGGTTTCATCAACATCTGTAGCAGCAATGAGAATATCACAATTTCTTATGCCTGCTTTATTGAGGACATTGAAGTCACCCCCCTGACCAATAATTGTTAGAACATCGAGAGAGCGGTTGATTTCGAGGATTTTTTCTGGGTCTTTATCGACTATAACAACATCATGATTTTCTAAAACTAATCTTTCGGCAATTTGAAAACCAACTTCACCGGCACCAATTATAATGATGTTCATATAATTATTCCAAAGTATGGATTTTTTATAAAATTAAGTAGATTAAGATAGGCTATATTGAAATGATTTTTATAATAATTAGATCCTAATTATATTACAAAATGTAAAAATTAATTTTTTTTGTACTTAAATTTATTAAAAAAATTAAAACATTTCAATAGAATCGATTTTTTTTTAAAATATTTATTTAAGAATTAATTTAATTTTAGTAAAATGGTTTATTCTTTTTTGGTATTGGTTTTATGAAAAGAATTTTGATAATACTGTGATTCACCAAGGAAAAAATAGTCAATTTTAGTTGATGCAATTTCCTGAGCATGATATTTACGTAAAATGCGAACTAAGTTATATTGGTTTTTTGACTGAGTAATTAAACTAACATTAATAACAGATTTTTTTTTCTTTGACAAAGATAATGATTGTGATAACATAAAGGATTGATAGTCTATTCCTTCTTCGTATAGAGCATCTTGAATTTCTTGTTCGATTAACTCAGGATTTATACATTCTATATTAGTGGTTATTCTGAAATAGTCTTTAGCACGAAGGTGGCTTTCTATTTTATCGATTAACAGTTCTACCATTGGTTGATATGCTTTTCCTTCATCAGTGAATAGAAGTGAGTTTCCAATTAGACAAGCTTCTGAATTTAGTACTACACCACCATCCACTTCTTTAAGATGGTTTTCTTTTAGTGTGGTACCACTACTTGTAAGGTCAACAATTATATCTGCTATATTTAGCTTAGGAGCAACTTCAAGCACACCAGATACTTCCACTAATTTATAGTTATATATATTATTGTTGTGCAAGAATTTTTCTGTTAATTTTTTGAACTTAGTAGCAATTCTAAGATATTTTGGATTTGAGTTTAATCGCCATTTAGCAGTAAGATCGGCAAGATCGTATAAATTAGTAATATGTATCCAGCTTTCTGGTACAGCAATTACAAGATTTGCCTTACCATAATCAAGCTGTGGAAAAACGATTTTAACAATATCATTTTCGCTTTTGTTCTCTTCAACAATATCCAAACCAGTAATACCAAGATGAGTTACTCCCTCTCTCACCTTTTGAGGGATATCTTCAGCTCTTTGAAAGAGTATATCAATGTTGTACCCTTTGATTGTGCCTGTGTACTGTCTATCGGTCTTTCTGCGAACATTAAATCCGCACTCAAAAAGGAAATCTATTGTTGTTTGACCCAAAGACCCTTTACTAGGCAGGGCAATCTTTAATGGTTGATTCATTTTATTTCCTTGTTTTTAAAACTGTTGAACGTTTTGATGCGTTATTTATCCTTTTGACAAAAAACGTCCTAAAAATTCGTCTGGACTTAGGAATTCCTCTTTATGCGTTTTAGAATTAATGAGTTTTACTTTATCGTTGTTATCCCCAAAAATGGCAATGAGACTAACGTTTTGCTTTTTAATATTGTTAAGTTTGTTATCCAAACGTATATCTGAGATATCAGTATACACATTAAATCCTCTCTTCCTAATTTCTTGGATTATAGGAAAAATTTCTTTTGTGTTTTTATCATTAAAAACGATAAAATAGAGATCTATCTTATCATTGAGAAATTGGTGAACTTTGCTATCTTCTTCTAATAATAAGTTACATATTTTTTCTAAATAAAACGTAAACCCACAACCAGATAATGGTTTATTATAACCTAAAATCTCTATTAGATCATCATATCTACCACCACCACAAATCTGTGTATTATCTGATTTACCAATATAATCAATTTCAAATATAATTCCTGTGTAGTATTGAAGATTCCTTCCCAAGCCAAAGTCAATAACAATGTTATCCTCGTTTATACCATATTCAATTAAAAAGTTTGTCACTTTTTCAAGGTCTATAACATAGGAAATGTCAATGTTTGAATCTCTTAAAAGAGATTTGGCGGTTTCAATAGTGTCACTTGGTTTACCACAAATCCTTTTGAGTTTTTCAGAAAAATCCATAATGTAATGTATTGAATCATAGTTGTTTTGGCGTTTTATTTTTGCTAAAATACCCTCCACAACATCATCAGCTTCATCAAGACTCTCTGAAAAATGTGGGTGAACAATGTTAAGGAGTTTAGAAAGTAGTATTTTTTCTTCATCAGGACTGAGTTTTTTTAGAATGTTCATTAAATCTTTGTAATCAACATTAGCATCAAATTTAAAAAACCCCTTTTCCATAGCTTGATTTAAAATATCTTTACCTTCTTTTACTTTAAGGTTCTCGATAAAAAAACTTTTAAAGGCTACATCCACGTCAAGATGGTTAACTAAGTTAGTTAATATGCCAACATTACCAAGAGTAAGCTTGTAATTAGTTATACCAAGTTTTTCTGCAGCTTTACAAGCAAGAACTATACTTTCTGCATCATTTAATACGCTTTCTACACCAATAATTTCTGTTCCAATATGTGTAAATTCCCTGTATATATCTTCATTTGCTGTTTGGCATCTAAAGACTTTACCACTATAACAAAATTTAAGAGGATAATTTTCATATTTATAATGTTCAAGGAAATATCGAATTACAGGACTTGTTAATTCTGGTCTTAAAGCTATTTCATTACCTTCATTATCTTTAAATATATAAATCTGGGATTTAATTCTGTCACCCAATCTTTTTAAAAATAAATCACTTGATTCAAGCATAGGAAGAGATATTTCTTGAAAACCAAAGGACTTAAAACATGATTGAATAACAGATTCTATGTACTTAATCTTGGCAAATTCCCTTGGACCAATGTCTTCCCTTCCCATTAATTTAATCATTTTAAACTCTCCTAAGTTTATCCAAACACTGGGAAAATAAATATATCAATTACTTAGCCTTTGGTCAATAAAACCAAAGAATTTAAAAAGTTAAATATGTTAATTTTTTTAATGATTTTTCTCGATTTGTAAAGTATCTTTAAGAAATACTTTATTTAATTAGTAACTTAATATTTAACTTACGAATTTTTAAAATCCTATGACCTATTTTAGTAAATTAATCTATCACTTAAAAACCACTACCCAAAACACAATTAGAGATTTAACTTTCATTAGATTAAGAATCATAGCTATTTTCACAATAATCTTCTCATTTCTTGCTGTTTTTATGGTATTCTATCTAGAGTATGCCTTTGAAAATCACTTTGAGAAAATGGCAATAAGCAAAGGTAATATGACTGCAAGTTTACTCACCGAAGAAATTGAGGAACACAAACTATACGATAGTAGCAATGAACAATTTATTAAAGATAATGATAAACTTTTTAACTTACTGAACTTCCATAAGAGAGCATTAAAACTTTTAAACTATGTTCTATACGATAAAACCGGTAAAATTGTTTATACTAGCTTAAAAAACGAAATGTTAAACAAAACTAACAATAAAAGAGTAAAAGAGATATTTTCATCCCATAAAGTACTGCTTAGATTTATTAAAGAGGAAGATATAAAATCCAATAGTGATTTTCCAAGATCAACAAAAATTATAGAAGTAAACATACCAACAAAATTGGGTGTATTTGCTATTTACCAAGATTTTACTCATTATTCTCATGACTATAAACATATTAGAAACTTATTGATTACAACAATTTTATCCTCACTAGGATTGAGTTATCTGATTTTACTTCTTCTCTTTAGGCAGATTAGACGCAGAGAACAAGAACTTATCCATCAAAAAGAACTTGCTGAAGAGGCTAATATTTTAAAGGATAATTTTTTAGCAAAATTATCTCATGAGATCAAAAATCCACTTAATGCAGTTTTTGGCTTTTCTCAATTGATTAAAATGAGAATTTTGGAGGATGAAAATGAGGACAGCTCAAAGTGTCTTCAATACTGTTTGGAAGATAATGATGCTATTATTGAGGGTGCAAAAGCAATTAAACGGTTTGTTGATGATCTTCTTAACTTTGAGCAAATGAAATCAGGAAGATTGGAAATTATAAAAGGAAAAGTTAGTTTAAAGGAAATCGTTAAATCTCTTAATCACTTTGCAAAAATTAACATTAAAAATAAGGATATCAGCTTTGGAATTGACTTTGACAGTAATATAGATTTCATAATAACTGATAAAATTAGATTAGACCAGATTTTACAAAATCTCTTATCAAACGCCATTAAATTTACTCTTTCTGGATCAATAAATGTGAATATTAGTAAGGTTAATAGTAACTTGCAAATAGCTATTCAAGATACAGGTATAGGAATTCCTTCGAATGAGCTTGATAAAATATTTAATGATTTTTATCAAACCAAGTATAAACCAGGTGGATATTATGAAGGTTTAGGATTAGGTTTAGCAATTGTAAAACATTTTGTACATCTTTTGGGGGGTGACATTAAAGTTGAAAGTAAAAAAAGCTTAGGGACTTTATTCACTCTTACTTTACCTTAAAAATTGTCTTGTATTTGTTTTTCAATCAAATATTTTTATAAAATGAAAAAATTATTTGACTAATTGCTAAGCTTTCAATATTTTTAATGAGCCCTTCTAATAGCAGTTCTATTATAGGGATAAATAAATATTAAATTGTACATAATATTACACTTTACTTTGTAATATTATATCCCACAACAAAATATAAAATCTAGGGTAATATTGTGCCTTATACTATAGACCAACTTAAGGATGTTGCAAGAAAGTTACGGATAGAATGTATTAAAATGCTCACTAAAGCAGGATCTGGACATCCAGGTGGTTCGCTTTCATTGATTGAAATTGTTACATCAGTATTTTTAACTCGTATTCATAGAACCAAAGAGAATGCATTTTCTAGTGATAGGCATAGATTTGTTCTCTCAAAAGGACATGGAGTTCCTGCTGTTTATGCAATCCTTGCTCACATTGGAATAATTTCTAATGATGATTTATATAGTTTTAGAGAGCTGGACTCTCTTCTGCAGGGACATCCAGATTATTATCGCTTTCCATATGTGGAGGCATCTACTGGATCACTAGGACAGGGTTTGTCAATTGCTCAAGGCATGGCTCTTGCAGGAAAAATAGATGCTAAAAATTATAGGATTTACTGTGTGGTGGGTGATGGAGAAATGCAAGAGGGTCAAATTTGGGAAAGTCTAATGAGTGCAGCAAAATTTAAATTGGATAATTTATGTGTTATTTTAGATTATAATAAGGGGCAGATTGATGGTAATGTTTGTGACGTTATGAATATTGAACCCCTTGCTGACAAAATAAAAGCATTTAATTGGCATGTGATTAACATTGATGGGCACAACTTTAATGAAATATTAAAAGCGCTGGATGAGGCTGAAACAATAAAAAATAAACCTACTTTTATTATTGCCAATACCATTAAGGGAAAGGGAGTTTCATTTATGGAAGGCAAGAACGAATGGCATGGTGTAGCACCCAATCAAGAACAATGTGAATTGGCAATTAAAGAAATATCAGCAAAATAAAAATTAAACTGGGATATAATTATGAGAAGTGCAAAAGCTACCAGAGCTTCATTTGGAGAAATACTGGTTGAATTGGGTGGCAAGTATCCAGAAATAGTTGTTTTAGAGGCAGATTTAGCTAAGTCAACTTATTCATACATGTTTGGAGAAAAGTTCCCTAATCGATACTTCGAAATGGGTATTGCTGAAGCAAACATGATTGGTACTGGTTCAGGATTAGCCCTATCAGGCAAAGTAGCATTTATATGTAGCTTCTCTTGTTTTGTAACAGGAAGATATGATATAATACGTATGTCTATTGCATATCCTAATGCAAATGTTAGGATCGTTGGTACTCATGCTGGACTTGCTGTTGGCGAAGATGGTAATAGTCAACAAGGACTGGAAGACATTTCTATAATGAGATCCCTTCCAAATATGAGTATCATACAACCAGGTGATGACATTGAAACAAAACAAGCAATTGAGTACTCTATTAAACATAAAGGTCCAATATTTTTTAGGCTCACCCGACAAAAACTCGAACCCATTCATTCCGAAACTTATAAATTCCAATTCGGAAAGGGAGTAACAATAAAAGATGGTAATGATCTTACATTCTTTTGCTCGGGTGGAACAGTATATAATACACTTCAAGCCGCTTATCACCTGGAAAAAAAAGGAATTAAAGCTCGTGTTGTTAATATACACACCATTAAACCAATAGATCTAGAGTTAATAATACAATGTGCCAAAGAAACAAAGAGATTTATAACTGTTGAAGATCACAACATTATAGGAGGACTGGGCAGTGCAATTTCTGAAGTTGTTACCGAGCATTATCCAGTGCACATTAAAAAAATTGGTTTAAATGATTGTTTTGGAGAATCAGGAAAACCAGATGACCTATATAAAAAACACGGTCTGGATATTGAAAGTATACATAAATCTGCAAAAGAATTTATAAAAAATAATCAAACAGTTTTTGTATAATATTTTATTAATAATAACAATTTATTGACAAGTTTAAACTTATCTTGAAATATAATTTACAAAGGATGATTTTATCCTTTGTATATACTAATAATTATTAATGGTAAAACAAAGTTTAGCTGAAGCATTCATTAAGATAAATATTTTTTTTAAAAGATTAGGTGTTTCAAATATAAAATTAAAATACCTTTCTAAAAATTAAACAATTTTCAAACTATTGATATGCGATTAACTAAGAATTAAAAATGTAAATTTCATTTGTTTTTTTCATTTGTTTTTACTATTTTTTATTTTATTTTCTAATCAATTATCTATTATCTATAAAGTAATAAAAGGAGACTAAGTATATATTATGGCAGTACCTAAGCAGAAAAAATCAAAATCAAAGTCTAGAAGTCAACGAGCATTTTACCTTAAAATGAAGGTCCCAACTTTAAGTAAATGCCCAAGTTGTGGTGCAGCAAGATTGCCTCACGCAGTATGCCACGCTTGTGGATACTATAAAAATAAAATCGTTGTAAATTATTCAGAATAAAGGAATAAAGGATTTGAATGAAAATTGCTGTAGATGTGATGAGCGGAGAGAACGAACCTGAGGTTCTTATCAAGGGAGCTCTTCAGGCTGTAGATGAATCTGATGTTGAAATTATATTAGTTGGCGACGAAGGACGAATTTACTCTGAACTCAAGAAACATAAAGATAAAGGAAATCAAGTTTCAGTTGTTCACTCATCAGAAGTAATTTTAATGAACGAAACACCAGCTAAAGCATGTAGGAAAAAGCCAGATGCCAGTGTTATGGTGGCTAGCCAATTAGTAGCAAAGAAAAAGGCAGATGGTTTCTTTTCACCCGGCAATACAGGAGCTACTATTACAGCATCATTATTAAACATTAAGCGTGTGCAAGGTGTTAGTAGACCTGCTATAGCTATTATGGTACCAACAGCAAAGGGCCATACATTGCTATTAGATGCAGGTGCTAACGTAGATTCGACTCCCAAAAACATTGTTCAGTTTGCAATTATGGGAGATGTGTTTATGAAACACATTGTTGGGGTAAATGAACCTAAGGTTGCTCTGTTGAACATTGGAGAAGAAGATAAAAAGGGAAATGAATTGTCTCTGAAAGCATATGAGCTGTTGAAAACTGTAGATTTTAATTTTGTTGGTAATATAGAAGGACATGATGTTTATGAAGGTAATGTAGATGTGATTGTTTGCGATGGTTTTATTGGAAATATTGTTCTGAAGCTTTCTGAAGGTTTAGGAGATGTTATGATGCGTTTAATTAAAAACGAGATAATCCGCAATTTTTCATCTCGTTTTGGTGCTTTCATGGCTAGGGGTGCATTTCGGAATGTAAAAAATAGATTAAGTGCTGAAACTTATGGTGGAGCACCACTTCTTGGTATTAATGGCTGTGCTATTGTTGGGCACGGGAATACAGGGGCTATTGCAACAAAAAATGGTATTCACACAGCAGTAAAAATGGTTAAGGCAAACATAAATCAACTTATAAAAGAAAATACTAAACGTTTTATGGAAGATGCAGAATAGGAGTAGTTTTTGGCTAAAATTGCATTTATATTTCCTGGACAAGGTTCTCAGAGTGTTGGAATGGGCAAGGATTTTTATCAAAACTTTGCTGGAGCAAGAGAAACATTTGATCAAGGTAATGAAATACTTGGTTTTAACATAAAAGAAATGATTTTCAATGGGTCAAAAGAAGATCTACAAGATACTGCAAATACTCAACCTGCTCTTTTGCTTACTAGTATTGCAATATTAAAGGTTTTTTCAGAAGCGGCTATAGATAGGGGATTAAGAGGTTTTAATAATGGTAATTCTTATCCAGTAGCTTGTGCAGGGCACTCACTTGGAGAATTCACTGCCTATGTTGCAAGTCATGCACTGTCATTTAGGGATGGCTTATTAACAGTTAGAAAACGTGGTGAGTTAATGGCTGGTGCTGATCCTAAAAAGAAAGGAGCTATGGCTGCTATTATTGGGTTGAATGACTCTGAAGTTGAAGAAATCTGTAAAGAAGTGTCAAAAATTGGTGTAATTGTTCCTGCAAACTATAACTGTCCAGGGCAAATCGTAATTTCTGGAGAGCGTTCTGCGGTGGAAAAGGGTATTGAACTAGCAAAACTTAAAAAAGCTAAAATGGCAGTAATATTGGATGTTAGTGGTGCTTTTCATTCCCCTTTGATCAAAGATGCCAGCATAGAGTTCGAGAAATTTCTAAGTAGTATAGATATTAATAAACCACTTTATCCTGTTATTTCAAATGTTACCGCGGATATTATTGATTATAATAACATTAAAAGTTCGTGGGTAAAGCAAATGCTATCATCTGTATTGTGGAAAAAGTCTGTGGAAAAAATGATTGATATGGGTGTTGACATATTTATTGAGGTAGGAGCTGGAAAAGTCCTCCAGGGTTTGGTGAAAAAGATTAATAAAGATGTTACTGTTTTAGGTATAGATAGTTTGAGTACTCTGGAAAAGACTTTGGAACAATTAAAATAAAAAAAATATTTAATTAGAGAGAAAATTATGATCTCATTGGAAGGGAAAATAGCTATAGTAACAGGAAGTGCAAGAGGTATTGGCAAATCTATTGCTCTGAAACTGGCTAAGCTAAAAGCAAATCTTGTAATTTCCGATTTAATGGACGTCAGTGATACCGTAAAAGAGATTGACGCGTTGGGACAAAAAGCAGTTGGTGTTCAAGCCGATGTATCAAATGAAGATGATGTAAAAAACCTTATTGATAAAGCAATAGAAATTTTTGGAAGGCTGGATATACTTGTCAACAACGCAGGTATAACTAAAGATAACTTAACCATGCGTCTTCCTGTAGAAGATTGGGATAAAGTTATTAATATCAATCTCAAAAGCGTTTTCCTATGTACTAAGGCGGCGATTCGCCCTATGATGAAGCAAAAATCTGGGAAGATAATTAATATTGCTTCTATAATAGGCTTGGTTGGTAATGCAGGCCAAGTGAATTACTCTGCTAGTAAGGCTGGCGTAATTGCCATCACGAAATCTGTTGCTCAGGAAGTAGGAAGTAGAAATATTAATATTAATGCTATTGCACCTGGATTTATTGAAACTGCTATGACACAAGCTCTTCCAGAAAAAGTTAGAAATGAACTTCTGGAAAAAATACCGCTAAAACGTCTTGGAAGCCCAGAAGATGTTGCAAATTTAGTTGCATTCCTAGCATCAGACCAGGCTGATTATATTACTGGTCAGGTTTTTGTACTAGATGGCGGAATGACTATGACCGGCTAATTTAAGGGGAAAACATGACTAAATCAAAAAAAGTTGTTATTACAGGACTCGGGATAATTTCTCCAATTGGAAATACTGTTAGCGAATATTGGAATAATTGTATTGAAGGCAAGTCTGGTGTGGATTTTATTAAAAGATTCGATGCCAGTAACTTTCCTACTAAAATTGGTGCAGAAGTAAAAAACTTTGATCCACTTAATTACATGGATAAGAAAACCTTTCAGCGAAATGATATCTTTACTCATTTCGGCTTAGCTGCTGTCCAGCAGGCTTTAGAGGATGCTAACTTAAGCCAAGCTAATCTTGATAAATTAGACAGACATCGTGTTGGAGTAGTTATAGGATCAGGCATTGGCGGAATACATGAGTTTACCAAAAATGACCTTGCATACGATAAAAGCGGCTGGAAAAAAGTTTCTCCTTTCTTCATACCTGCCTTAATTACAAATATGGCAAGTGGAGTTGCTGCAATTACATGGAAACTTAAGGGACCTAATTTCTCCATTTCAACAGCATGTGCAACTGCAAACCACTCAATTCTTGAATCTATGCACATTATTAGACGTGGAGAAGCTGATATTATCGTTTCAGGAGGAACAGAAGGAGCATTAAGTCCTCTTGGTTTAGCTGGTTTTTGTGCTTCCAGAGCACTATCTGCAAATAATGAAAATCCACAAAAAGCTTCGCGACCGTTTGACATTAATAGAGATGGCTTTGTTCTTGGCGAGGGCGCTGGAATTCTTGTTGTAGAAAGTGAAGAATCTGCTTTAAAACGTAATGCTAAAATCTATGCAGAAATTGCAGGTGGTGGAATGAGTTGTGATGCATACCATATTACGGCTCCATGTGAAGATGGTGAAGGGGTAATTTATTGTATGAATCAGGCACTTATTAATTCCAATGTTGAAAAGGATGAAGTAAACTACATTAATACTCACGGAACTAGTACACCCCTTGGTGATAAAGCCGAGCAATTTGCAATAAAGCAAGTTTTTAAGGATAGCATTAAAAATATTAAGATAAATTCAACAAAATCAATGATAGGACATCTATTAGGAGCAGCTGGAGGAGTAGAAGCTATTGCTGTAATAAAAAGTATAGAATCAAATAAACTCCATCCCACTATCAATCAGGATAATCCAGATCCTGATTGCGACTTAGAGTGTGTCCCAAATGAAGCCATTGATTATAAAGTCAGCGTTGCCCTTTCAAACTCATTTGGCTTTGGTGGGCATAACTGTTCACTAATCTTTAAAAGATATAATAAGTAAAAATGGATGAAAATCGAATAAATGAACTTCGTGTTTTACAGAGAAAATTAAACATAAATTTCAACAATATTTCTCTTCTACACAATGCATTTCTACATAGTTCTTATGTGAATGAAAATCAAAGCGAAACAGAAGACAATGAGAAACTAGAACTCCTTGGAGATTCTGTTCTAGCCTTCGTTGTTAATGAACATCTATATAAATCTTTCTCTGAGTGCAGCGAAGGCGAACTGTCACGTATAAAATCTATTGTTGTAAGTGAGCATACTCTTGCTGGAATCGCCAGAAAACTTGACCTAAACCAATATTTATTGCTGGGACGAGGCGAAAAGCAATCTCAAGGAATGAACCGCCAAGCTATTTTAGCCGATACCTTTGAAGCACTTTTGGGTGCTTATAACCTTGATAGTGGTATTCATAAAGTTAGAGAATTTATTCTCCCTTTTATTATCGAAGAAATTGAAAAAATCAATAAAAATGAACACCAAAAAGATTATAAAACCAAGCTACAACTTTATACACAAAAAGAATTTAAAGAATGTCCTATTTATGAAACTATTTCTGAAGCTGGTCCAGACCACGAAAAAACCTTTTTAGTCCAAGTTTTAGTAAACGACAAAATTCTTGGAACAGGTTATGGTAACAGCAAAAAACTAGCTCAACAGGCTGCTGCTAAAAAAGCAATTAACAAATTAAAATCCATAATTCACATTGAGAACGACTAGAAATATTAATTACTTGCTAATCGCTCAATCCGAATCCACTCCAAAAAACATGAAATTATTAATTCATATTATTGGAGTAATTTAAGTACTAGTTGAGCTTTAGCATTAGCTTGTGCCAACATTGCTGTCCCACTCTGAAGAAGAATTTGATCCTTCACAAAACTAACCATGGTTTCAGCCATATCAGTATCTCTAATTCGTGATTCTGCCGCCTGTAAGTTTTCATAACCAACCATTAATCCCTGAGTAGTAAATTCAAGCCTATTTTGATAAGCTCCTAAATCTGCACGTTGTTTGGATACTTTATTGAGTGCCGAATCTAATAAAGCAATATTTAAATTAGCTTTATCAATTGTTGAAAAGCTTATAAATGTTGCAAAAGTGGCTTGTCCAACTGGATTTTTAAGACCAAGTGCTTGTGAATTCATGGTTGCAACATAAATTCTTTCTCGCTGATCCATGTTAGCACCAATGTGAAACCACATACTAGCAACTTCAACATTCATAGAGCCTGCTCTACCGAATCTTCCTGTTAGCATGTTTAATTCGTTAAATTGTGCATGGCTAGCAACTCGATCAATTTCATCAACAAGTTGAGAAACTTCTACTTGAATTTGCATTCTATCTTCTGGAGTATAAACTCCATTTGCACCTTGTACTGCAAGCTCTCTCAGCCGTTGCAAAACGTCTTGAATCTCCTGCAAATAACCTTCAGTTGTTTGGATAAAGGATATATCATCCTCTGCATTGCGTTCAGCTTGTCTAAGACCACGTATTTGTGCTCTCATCTTTTCTGAGATAGCTAAACCTGCTGCATCGTCTCCCGCACGATTGATCCTCATTCCCGAAGATAATTTTTCAACGTTCTTATCAACAGTCCAATTTTTAAATTTAAGTACTCTGTGAGCATTGATAGCACTTAAATTATGGTTAATAATCATTAAATCCTCCCTGAGTATTACTCCTTCCCTGATTTTTTGGAGTGTAAATGTTTACGGCTAGAAATTCGGTGATTGGAAAATTCTCTTTAGCAAAAAAATGCTTATTATAAACTTTTTAGTTATATTTAGCTGGGGTGTTGTTAATTAGTTAAATTTATTAAAAGAGACGTTACGATGCGTATTTTATAAAATGACTTAGATATTAATATTTAAATTTATGGAGGAGTGAGGAAATAAAGTGTTAATTATTTTCTAATTCACTAGTTAGATTGAAAATGTCTACAACTTTAATTATATTTCTTGATCCATCGAGATTTAAATCGACAAATAGTGGTTTACTAAGAGTTTTACCAGCTTGAGTTCTTAATATTTCAATACATGGTCGTGAAGTAAATTCATAATCTTTTGAAATAACTCTTGCAATTTCATTGGTATTTAAAAGTACGTAACTTCCTACGGTATAAAAGTTTGACTCTTTAAACAGTATAAACATTTCATTAGCAAATTTATGAGCAATATCACTTTTAAAATATATTCCTGACTTTTTCATTATGAGGTGGAGGGTTTCCCTAGGTGTGAAAGCCTTTTTATAAGACCTTTCGGTAGTTAGAGCATCATAATAGTCTGCAATAGTTATTATAGCAATGTAATCTTCAATTTGGTTATTCTTAAGACCCAAAGGATATCCACTTCCATCAAGTTTTTCGTGATGAAATAAGATCATTTGTTTTACTGAGTCATCTACTTGGGTTTTATTTTTTATAAGTTTATAGCCTATAGTTACATGCTGTTTAATTATATCGTATTCATCAGAAGTTAATTTGCCATCTTTATTTATAATTTCAAATGGAATTTTGACTTTACCAACATCATGTAAAAAACCGCCCAAACCGATTTTTTTTACCATATCATCATGTAATTTCAATTTTCGCGCAAAAACCATGCCAATGACACCCACATTGAGCGAGTGAGTATAGGTATAATCATCAAAAGCTTGTATATCTAATAGATTAATTACTTGTTCATCACTATTATTTAAGTCGTTCATAATGTTTTCTACAAGTAATCTTGCGTCATGAACATCAAATTCATTATCATTTTTAATTTTATTTACTATTTTTTCCATTACTGAAACAGCATTTTTTTGAGATTCAATGGTTATAGTTCTAGGACCTTTATAAATTTGATTATCGAGATATTCATTCAAAGTTTGTCCTGAATGAGTATTTAGCTTTTTCTTAAACTTTGTGTAGAAGATTTTATCAATTCCAGAAGATATAAGAGATTCTATATCATTTTGGGTAAATGGTGTATATGCTGGATGGACAAGGTTTCCATTTTTATCATACGTTGATGATGCCAGCACTATCCCAGGTTTCAAATGTTTAACAATAACTTCAACATGATCATCAAAGTCTGAAAAAATATTTTCTAATTTTTCTAAATGTTTTTCTTCCATAAAAGAAACCAAAATAAACCTTTCGATTGCTAAATAAAAATAAAAAATTATTATAAAAAAAGCAAAAATTATTATAATTTCCTTATAATTAAAACACCTAAATTTAAAACATAGTGATAAATAAAATTAAGTTTTATAATTTTATTTGTATAAAAAATATACATATTTACTAAAATATTAAATAACAATATAATAAAATGTTTTTTTATTTTTAGCATAAAATATTATATTTATAAGAATTTTAATTATTTTGAGTTTAAAGATTTAAATGCAAATTGCTGAAAATGATTATCGCAAGCTAATAGAAAATTCTCCTGTTATGATCGCGGTTCATAATGGGAATAATTTTTTATATGTTAATCCAGCAGGTATTAAACTACTAGGAGCAACAAGTTTTGATGATTTAGTCAACAAACCACTATCAGATTTTATTCATTTCGCTTATTGGGAAACAGAAAATCGTATTTTAAACCAGCTTCAACCCCATGAGAATACAATTAATTTTATTGAACAAAAATTTATTAGGCTTGATAAGGAAATTGTTGATGTTGAAGTAATTGTTTCGTCTATTGATTTTGAAAATCAGAGTGCAGTTCAAATTGTTGTAATTGATATAAGCAAGCGTAAGGAAGTAGAAGTCAAGCTAAAAATTTCAGAAAAACGTATTAAAAGATTGTTTGATTATACTCCAGAGGCAATATATATATGCGATTTAAAGGGCAATTTTGTTGATGGAAACAGAGCTCTCGAAAAATTAAGCTGTTACACTAAAGAAGAATTAATAGGCAAAAATTTTCTTAAATCTAATTTAATACCAGCTGAACAAAATCTTAAGATGGCAAAGTTGTTAGCTAAAAATTCTCTTGAGCAACTAACAGATACTGAAGAATTTACGTTAAACAGAAAAGATGGAAAAAAAATTAATCTAGAAATTAGAACTATACCAATTAGAATTAAAAGTAAAGCAATGGTACTAGGTGTTGCAAGAGATATAACTGAAAGAAAACAGGCTGAGGAAAAGCAAGCCAAGCTTTTAAAAGAGCTCAAAAGAATGAACAAAGAACTTGAGGACTTTGCCTATATTGTTTCTCACGATTTAAAAGCTCCTTTATCCACTCTCACACTACAAACTAAACTTTTATCCATAGATTATTTTGAAATACTTGATTCTAATGGAAAAGAACTAATTAAATCTATAATTGATGGAATTAACAGAATGCATGATTTAATAACTGGTATTTTTCAATTTGCCCTTATTGGTTTGATTAAAGAAGAAGTAGATGTCGATTTAAATAAAATTTTTATAGAAGTTATTGAAATGCTTGCTCCAGCTAAAAATATAGAAATTATCGTCGAAAAAACACTTCCTGTTGTAAGTGCCGATAGAACACGTATGATTCAGTTATTTCAGAATTTATTAAGTAATGCTATAAAGTTTCAGGATAAACCTAACGGAGAAATTAAAATTGATTATACAATAGAAAATAATTTTTGGAAATTTAAGATATCAGATAATGGTATGGGTATAGAAAAAAAAAATCATAAAAAGATTTTTCAGATGTTTCAATCATTGGATTCCAACATCCAACATGATAGTGCAGGAATCGGTTTGTCTGTTGTTAGCAAAATTGTTGAGATATATGGAGGAAAAGTGTGGGTTGAGTCTAAATTAGGTGTAGGATCAACGTTCTATTTTACCTTGCTTAAAAAAGATTTAACGAAACCCCCTTCCTTACAATCTTAGATAATGCGTTTAAGCTTAAATCTGCTGTTATACCTGCTTTTAACAAATGATATGCTAATCCCCCTACCATTGCGGCATTATCTATACATAATTTTGGAGATGCAAAGTGGCTATGTATTTCGTGGATTTGAGTAAATCTATTTCTTAAGTATGAATTGCATGAAACTCCACCAGTTATTACAACATTGTTAATTTTAAAATCATTAGAAGCTCTAATTACTGTTTCAATAAGTGTTTCAATTGCAGTCTTCTGAAAACTTGCTAAGATATTTTCAAGATTATTTTCATGGTTTTTCTTGAGAAACTTGTTCTGCTGGTATATTACAGCTGTCTTAAGACCACTATAGCTGAACTGATATGGGTTTTGACCTTTAAATTTTGCTTTAGGAAATGAAAAAGAATTTTCATCACCTTTTTTTGCTTTTTGATCAATTATGGGACCACCTGGATAACCAAGGTTATAAAACTTGGCGATTTTATCAAATGCCTCACCAACAGCATCATCAATGGTTGAACCAATTATTTCATGTTCTATAAATGATTTTGATTTAGTAATAAGTGTATGTCCTCCCGAAACAACCAATCCAATATTAGGAAATGGAATATTATGCTCAAAGTGAGGTGCATAAAGATGAGCTTCTATATGATTGACTGGAACTAAAGGAACATTAAACTGAAATGCAAATACTTTTGCAGTAGATAATCCCACAAGAAGTGAACCAATTAAACCTGGTTTATAAACAATACCAACAGCATCAATATCTTTAAACTTCAGCTGAGCAGTCTTAAAAGCTTCATCAATAACTTCATTAATCCTTTCCAAGTGCATTCTTGAGGCAATTTCGGGCACCACACCACAGAACATGGCATGATCCTTAATTTGGCTAACAACCACGTTTGAAATAATATTTTTACCATCTTCTACTATGGCAGCGGAGGTTTCATCACAAGAAGATTCAATGCCTAAAAGCAACATATTCTTTATTTTTCCTAATCATATTAGAGAGAGGAATAATATGTATATTATGTTCCTTAAAATATGGAATGAAACGTCTTAACACGCTAAGTGTATTAGCTTTTGTAAAGTGACCGATACCTATAGCATTTCCTCTCTTTCTTGCGAGTCTAATCAATTTATACATTTGTGAAGAAATATAACTTACATCATCCTTATTATCAAGAAAAATATCTCGTTCAAGAGTTGGAATGCCCTCACTCCTAGCAATTGAAGCAGCATGACTTTTTTGGTTTGTTTTGCTGTCTAAAAAGTATAATGATGATTTCTTAACTTGACGAAAGAGACGCTCCATTAAGCTTTTATCTATCGTGGCAACTGATCCACGATGATTATTAAATCCAACAGCAGTGGGAATTTCTTTTCTAAACGCAAAAATTAATTTAGCAATTTGTTCATTGGTAAGTTTAGCACTAATTTCATGATGAGAGTCTATCTTATCTCCTCCTTCCATAGGAGCATGTATTATAACTTCTTTACCATGTTTATTTGCTTTTCTGGCAAAAGACTGTGTATAAATCTCAAAAGGTATTATGGCAAAAGTAAGAGGATAAGGATAAGATAAAAAATCCTTATCTAATCCACTTGTTCTACCAACATCGTCAATTACTATGCTGATATATGCAGGTTTTAAATCAATTTTAGGATCAGTATGAACCAATTTTCCCTTACTCTTTCTTATTTCTATGATCCTTAAAAAGTCACTTTTCTCTTCAAATAAAATTATAAGAGTTTCATAATCTTGTAATTTCCTATACCTATGATTAAAACGAATTTTCTTTTCCTTTAAGTGCTTTTCAAAGAGTGTTTTATAATCAGATAAATTATTCTTACTTTTTATTAAATAAATATCTTTTTGAAAGTAATTACCAGAAACTGGTGTTAGAGCTTCATATTTTCCTAAATTGCCCAACAAATGAATTATCCAGTCATCTTTTTCATTATTAAATGGTGGATTTTCTTTTAAAAATGTGGTTTTACTATCATTAAAAAAATTAAATGAATTAACTTTAAAAATAACAATAGTAAATAATACAAGGCTTAATATAGCAGCAGATACTGCTAGGGGTAGCGTTCCTCTAATTTTCATAATAGCCTTCCTACAAATAAAAATAATTGTTTAATAATTTATCGTTATATTAGATTTTAGATTTTAATTCTAGTTGCTAGAATTCATAAATTACTTCAATTTTATAATATTATTAATTATATTTTTAAAATAAAACAATTTTTAATATTAATAAAGGAAACTAAAGTGTATCCTACAACACGTTTAAGAAGATTAAGATTAAATCCAATACTGCGAAAGCTAGTTCAAGAAACACATATTAGAATAGATGATTTTATATACCCCCTATTTGTCGTACCAGGCAGGAATATTAAAACTGAAATCTCGTCTATGAAAGGAGTGTATCAGCAATCTATTGATAAATTGCTTTTGGACACTGAAGAATGCCTTAAGTATGGATTAAAAAGTATTATTCTGTTCGGGATTCCAGATAGTAAGGATAGTGTGGGATCCTCTGCCTGTAAGGAAAATGGTATTGTACAATCTGCCATTAAATCACTTAAAAAGGAATTTTCATCGGATATTTTTATAATTACTGATCTATGCTTTTGTGAATACACAGACCATGGTCATTGCGGTCCTATAAAGGACAACACAGTTGATAATGATGAAACAAATCGTCTTTTGGGTATCCAGGCAATAAGTCATTGTGATGCTGGTGCTGATATGATTGCTCCTTCAGGTATGATGGATGGAATGATAATGAATATAAGAAAATCTCTTGATGAGAAGGGTTTTACCAATATACCAATAATGTCATACGCTGTTAAATACGCATCGGCATATTATGGACCATTTAGAGATGCGGCTGAATCTATACCACAGGAAGGAGATAGAAAAAGTTATCAGATGAATCCAGCCAATAGAATCGAGGCATATCTTGAAGCAGATAATGATATTGGTGAAGGTGCCGATATACTTATGGTAAAGCCAGCTCTTGCTTACTTAGATGTAATTAGAGAAATTAAAAATCGCTTCAACCTTCCACTAGCAGCCTATAATGTTAGTGGTGAATACTCAATGATCAAGGCTGCAGGTCAACTTGGATATATTGACGAACAAAAAGTTATTATTGAAACTATGATCTCTATAAAACGAGCAGGAGCAGATATAATATTAAGTTATTTTGCTAAAGAGATTGCTCAGTGGATTAATCAGGGCATATTATAATCAGTATTGATGAGATAATAGGGAAAATACTATACTGCTTTTATTCCTAACACTATTAATAAGCAAATTACCAGAGCAAATAAAGAAATTCCCTCTAAAAGAGCGACTAAAACAATCATAACAATTCTCATTTCAGCACTCTTAGCAGGTTGGCGAGCCATGTTACTCATTGTAGCATATCCTATAAATGCAATGCCAGATGCTGCACCTAAAATAATTATCCCAATTCCTATTGTTACAAGACCATAACTATCCATTTACTGTATTATTACTCCACTCAAACTAAGAAAATACTTGTTAATTATACTTAATAATACTACTAGAGTTAAATTAAACCTCTCTTTTGCATTGAAAATATGATTAGTTCAGCAGCTTCATCAATTGAAAACCTGGAGGTATTGATTACCAGGTCATAATAATGAGGATCAGATACTTCAGTAAAGAAATAATCCTTAATGAATGCATCTCTCTCATTTTCCATCTGCTTAACTAACTTCTCACTCTCT
>Ga0224495_10000797_pt1 | contig 23948 bp, 24 predicted proteins | sample SF_Jul11_sed_USG_FD_168128 | JGI IMG/M metagenome (GOLD analysis project Ga0224495, IMG submission 168128) | Sediment microbial communities from San Francisco Bay, California, United States - SF_Jul11_sed_USGS_4_1 | ecosystem: Environmental > Aquatic > Marine > Sediment | place: USA: California...
AATGATTTTAGTAATGTTGAGAGTATACTTTCTCTATGCCGCAGATACACCCCCGATGGGTCGTATAAACCGGCAAGTTCCTTATATAAGGGATTTATGACGGAGAGGCAGATGCCCGGAACGCTCATCTTCACCGATCTCGACGGTACGCTGCTCGATGCCGCGCACTATTCCTTCGCGCCGGCACAACCTGCACTCGAGCTGATCCGGTCGCGCGGTATCCCGCTGATCCTGTGTTCCAGCAAGATCCGGGCGGAGATGGAAGTCATCCGCAATAAACTGGACATCAGGCACCCCTTCATCACCGAGAACGGCGGCGGCATATTCATTCCTGACGGGTACTTCGCTGGTGTTCCGGATAGCGTGGCCGTTGACGGCTACCGGATGATCGCGCTGGGTACGCCCTATGCCGAAATTCGGCAGCAGTTCGTCCGCCTGCGCGAGCAGCTGGGTGCACAATTGGCGATGCAGATAAACGAGCTGCTAGTGGAATGTAAGCCCACCCAGGCGAAAGCATCGGCGTTGTTTGGCATTCCGCTATCCTGGGGCAATCCTCCATTACTGCCGCGAGTTGCAAGGGGTGCGATGCAACACAAATATTAGACAGTCACCAGAAAACTTAATTTTTAATCATCGTATTACCGTTATTTGATTCGGTTAATACTGCATCATCGGTGTATGATATGCAATAAAATTCGATTTATTCATCACAGCTGGTATGACAGGGCTGGTTCATTGCGAAAAATGGGTAGAAGTTATCATGCTCGGATTGAAGTGCAAAGCAGAGTTTGACCGAATTGCTCTAAAGACATTTTTTGAGGCGCTAAGCCATGTTCGTTGATCGTCATCCGCTGCAATTATTCCTGATGTTGCTCATATATGTCTTCCTTGGCGAAATGGGCATCATGCTCATACTCGACAATATCCAGGACAAGCACGAGTTCGATTGGTTGATAGCTTTTGTCGATGCATCCCTTTTGACTTCTCTGTCAGCTCCTTTTTTCTGGTTCTCCTTTCTACGACCCTTGCAACGTGCGTTGAAACTGGAAAGTATCAAGTCTCACAAGATACTGGAAATGGCAGCGGAAGGAATAGTTACCATCGACACCGAGGGAAGCTTATTGTCATTCAATCGTGCAGCACAAAGAATTTTCGGTTATAGCGAAACAGAAATTCTTGGAAAAAACGCTTCAATGTTGGTGCCTTCATCACATGGAAACCAGCACAACGAGGAGCTTTTGCGGAATTTGCAGACCGGACAGATACAAAAGATCGGAAATGTTCGGGAAGTACAGGGGATACGCAACGATGGCACTATTTTTCCGATGGAATTGGCTGTGACCGAGATCAAATTGGGGGACGCGCATTTTTTTACCGCGATGATACGTGATATCAGTGAGCAAAAGCTGGCGATCAAACGCATCGAGCAATTGGCCCACTACGATGACCTGACCCATTTGCCGAATCGCAGCCTGTTTTACGACCGCCTCGGACAGGCTGTCACGATTGCTAAGCGCAGTCAACGCTTTATCGCGCTGTTATTCATTGATCTGGATGGCTTCAAAAAAGTGAACGATAAGCTGGGTCACCATATAGGTGATTTGCTGTTAGAGCAGGTGGCAGAGCGCTTAAGGCTGTGTGTTCGTGAAAGCGATACTTTGGCGCGTCTCGGCGGAGATGAGTTCACGATTCTGTTGAATGATACCAGTGAGCGTGAAAATGTAGAGATGGTAGCCAAAAAAGTCATACATTCGATCGCTCAACCCTTCGATCTTCAAGGTCAGATCGTTCAGATCGGCGCGAGTGTGGGTATTGCCCGATATCCAGATGATGCTACGACCAGCGGCACGCTGATGATCGTAGCAGACAAAGCAATGTATGCCGCCAAGGCAGCAGGAAAAAGTACATATCAGTTCGGTTCCCCGAGTGATGTAACTGCCTCGTACCCGATCCAGAAGGGTAATTGATTTTCGTGCTATTTCCCTTTTAAACCTGCCGTCAGATGCGGCTTCATCAATTGCAGCAACAGTGAATGGATGTTGGGATTACCCGCACAGAGGTGGCCGGATTTGAGATAGGCATCGTTGCCGCTCAAGTCGCTGACCATGCCGCCGGCTTCGGTAACCAGCAGAGTGCCTGCTGCAATGTCCCATGGCTTGAGCCCTGTCTCGAAAAAACCATCGTAGCGCCCGGCGGCCGTCCAAGCCAGATCAAGCGCAGCTGATCCGGGACGGCGCAGGCCGGCGGTCTTCTGCATCAGGTCTTTGAAGATCGCGAGGTAGGCATCCATATGCTCGAACCGGGTGTACGGAAAGCCGGTGCCGATCAGGCTGTCGACCAGATGCAGGCGTTTGGTGACACGCAGGCGTTTGTCGTTGAGAAAAGCGCCACGTCCGCGCGTGGCGGTGTAGAGCTCATTCTTGGTCGGATCGTACACCACGGCCTGGGTGATGATGCCTTTGTGCTGCAGGGCAATGGAGACGGAGTACTGCGGCAGCCCGTGCAGGAAATTGGTCGTGCCATCCAGCGGGTCGATGATCCAGACGAACTCCGACTCGCCGTGAACGCCACTCTCTTCTGCTAGAATCGCATGGTCAGGATAGGCCTCCAGCAGGGTCTCGATGATAATCTGCTCGGCAGTTTTGTCCACTTCGCTGACAAAGTCCGCGTGGGATTTTTTGGTGATGGTGAGGTGGTCGATCTTGTCGGCGGAACGGTGGATCAGGTTGCCGGCACGACGCGCGGCCTTCACCGCTGTGTTGAGCATGGGATGCATGGGTACGACCTTTTTAATGAGCTGGGAAATCCGGCACGTATTTTAGTTGGAAACAGGGTTTGGATAAACAAAATCATTTACAGAATATCAGGGTCGTTCTCAGCCATACCACTCATCCGGGCAATATCGGCGCGGCGGCGCGGGCGATGAAGACGATGGGATTACACCACCTGTACCTGATCAATCCGCGTCTGTTTCCAGATCCGCAGGCGGAGGCGATGGCGGCGGGTGCGGACGATGTGCTGCGCGATGCGGTCGTGTGCAATTCAATCGATGAGGCTTTGCACGGTGTGGTGTACACCGTGGCGATGACCGCGCGGCTGCGCGATATTTCCATCGAGGTGAAGACGCCGCGCGAGGCGATGCCGCTGTTGTTGCATCAGGCGGCTACACAGCCGGTGGCGATGCTGTTTGGCACAGAGATGTCCGGTCTGACTAACGAGGAGCTGGGTAAGGCGCAGGTGTTGGTGAATATTCCGGCACACCCGGATTTTTCCTCGCTCAATATTGCCGCCTCAGTGCAGGTGATGGCATACGAGCTGAGCGTGGCAGCACAGAGTTATTTGCCCGACGTGCCGGAGATACAGCCTGCACCCTATGAGCAGGTGGAAGGTTTTTTTGCGCACATGGAAAAAACGCTGTTCGAGATCGGCTTCCTCACCACGCAAAATCCGGCGCGCATGATGCAGCGCCTGCGCCGCCTGTATGCCAGAACAAAGCTGGAACCGGACGAGATCAACATCCTGCGCGGTATACTGAGTGTCGCCACCGAGTATAATGCGCGCCTCAGGGCACGGTACCAGCGAGAGAACCCGATCACCCCCAAACAACCAAAAGATATCTCAAAGTACAAAGATGTTCGAAAACATTAAAGAGGATATTGCCAGCGTATTCGATCGCGACCCTGCGGCGCGCAGCACCATTGAGGTGCTGACCTGCTACCCCGGTGTTCATGCACGTATCCTGCACCGCATATCGAATAGGTTGTGGCAAGCAAAACTCAAATTACTGGCGAGATTCCTGTCACATATTGCGCGCTGGATGACCGGTATCGAGATACATCCTGGCGCGACCATCGGCAAGCGGTTCTTCATCGATCACGGAATGGGAGTCGTAATCGGCGAAACGGCTCATATCGGCAATGATGTGACGCTGTATCACGGCGTTACGCTAGGTGGCACCTCGTGGAAAGAGGGCAAACGCCATCCGACACTCGGCAATGGCGTGGTGGTAGGGGCGGGCGCAAAAATACTCGGCCCGATCCATATTGGCGACAACGCCAAGATAGGATCGAATGCGGTGGTGGTAAAGGATGTTCCTGCAGGAGCAACCGCAGCGGGAATTCCGGCACGCATACTGGATGAGGTAAAAAAGGCTGCAGCAGGTTTCAATGCATACGGCATCGGCAACGACCAGAACGATCCTGTGAATAAAGCACTGCACGGTCTGATTGGTCATAGTGTAACGGTAGACCAACGTATTGACTTCATCCTGCAACAGCTCGAAAAGATGGGGGTACGTATCGATGAGGAACGCGCCACTGCCGATAAGTTTGACCCAAATCACCTCAATAAAATAGTTGATTAATTAATTTGGGTAAATTATCATTACGCCATGCAATATGTATTATGCATAAACTGTGCGTTTTGATAAACGCTTTAGTACTGCATCCCCCTCGAATTTAACTCGAACGATTGGAGAATGACATGAGATTAACTACCAAAGGACGCTTTGCCGTAACGGCGATGATTGATTTGGCAATACGCGGCGGAAAAGCTCCGGTAACGTTATCGTCCATCAGTGAACGCCAATGTATTTCACTTTCCTATCTGGAACAATTGTTCGGCAAATTGCGCAGAAACAATATTGTGGAAAGCGTGCGTGGCCCAGGAGGCGGATACTATCTTGCACGCCCCGCCAACAAGATATCTATCGCAGAAATTGTAATTGCCGTGGATGAACCCCTGGATGCGACAAAGTGCGGCGGCATGGGGAATTGCAAAGGAGAATCGAAGCCGTGCCTGACCCACGAATTATGGATGGGATTGAACGAGAAAATTCTGGGCTATCTGCAATCCGTCACATTGCAACAGCAGGTTGAAAATGCCAATAAGCAACATTCAGATTCGTCGGTCGTTGCCCTGAAAAAACTAAGCAAACCCCTGACCACTTCCGCTTAATCAATGGGAAATTTGACAGGCCATGCGGATGACAGCATCCTGTCGCCTTCTTAAAGAATCCAGATAGCTCATGAATAAACTGTGGATCGGCCTCTCTAACCGCTGGTTGTATCTGGCTGGCGCCTTGTTCGCCAGCGGCTTGATGGGGTACGGTTTGTTTCTGCAATATTTCAAGCACCAGGATCCATGCCCTTTGTGTATGGTGCAACGCGTGATTTTTGTCGCTATATTGGCCATTTTTGCCTTGGCCGCAATACACGGTCCAAAGCGTACTGGAGAGCGCGTCTATGCGATGCTGATTGTACTATTCTCTCTTTCTGGTGTTGCTGTCGCGTCGCGTCATATCTGGATACAAAACCTGCCCAAGGATCAAGTGCCCGCATGTGGACCGGGACTCGATTACATGTTGGAAACCATGCCTTTATCTAATGTCCTGAAGCAACTCATGCACGGTTCTGGAGAATGCGCGGAAAAGGGATGGACCTTCCTTACCTTGGGCATTCCCGAGTGGTCGCTGCTCTGCTTCGTTGCACTGGGAATATGGGCTGTATTGATCGCAACACGAAAAAAAGGCTGACTTTTTGAGTCAGCCTCAGTTCCATGCCTGCATAACCTCACACCTGCGGGTGGGCACGCTCAAGTTTGCTGTGAAGTTTGTTAAGAGCATTGAGATAGGCTTTGGCTGAAGCCACAACAATATCAGTGTCTGCTCCCTGCCCGTTCACAATCCGCCCGCCTTTCGACAACCTTACGGTGACTTCACCCTGAGCATCAGTCCCGCTAGTGATATTATTTACTGAATACAGCTGCAATTCAGTACCGCTGTTAACAATCTGCTCTATCGCTTTAAAGGTCGCATCCACCGGACCGCCCCCTTGCGAATCGGCCTGATGCTCAACCCCCGCTATACTCATCACTACGCGCGCCACCGGTAACACTCCAGTCTCGGAATGTGCGCCCATCGCGACCAGCCGGAAGTGTTCGCTGACTTTCGCCACAGATTCATCACTCACCAACGCCTGGAGATCTTCATCAAAAATCTCGCTCTTACGATCAGCCAATTCCTTAAAACGTTGGAACGCGGCATTAAAGGCATCTTCCGAGACAAATTCAATATTCAGCGCCGCAAAACGCTGGCGCAAGGCATTGCGACCGGAAAGTTTACCCAAAGTAAGTTTATTGGCATTCCACCCAACATCTTCAGCACGCATGATCTCGTAGGTTTCACGATGCTTAAGTACGCCATCTTGGTGAATGCCTGACTCGTGTGCAAATGCATTCGCGCCTACTATCGCCTTATTGGGCTGTACAGGGTAACCAGTGATACTGGAAACCAATTTTGATGTCGGGACGATCTGCATAGTATCTATGCGTGTATCGAGATTAAACACGTCCCGGCGCGTCTTTACCGCCATCACGATTTCTTCAAGCGAGGCGTTGCCTGCTCGCTCGCCCAATCCATTTATGGTGCATTCGACTTGGCGCGCACCATTCATCACAGCGGACAATGAGTTTGCTACTGCCAAACCCAGATCATTATGACAATGGGTTGACCAGATCACCTTGTCTGAATTCGGCACGCGATCAATCAACTGCTTGATACGCTCACCCCAACCAGCCGGTATCGAATAACCAACGGTATCTGGAACATTCAGCGTTTTCGCACCCGCACTAATGACAGCATCGAACACGCGCACCAAAAAATCCATTTCCGAACGTACTGCATCTTCTGCGGAAAATTCCACATCATCGGTATATTCAAGTGCCAGTTTCACCGCACCGACTGCACGCTCAACCACCTGATCCTCGGTCATGCGCAACTTGTGCTGCATATGAATCGGGCTAGTGGCGATAAAGGTGTGGATACGCCCCGATTTTGCCGGGCGAATAGCTTCACCAGCCCGCCGCACATCATTTTCGCTTGCCCGAGCCAATGAACATACGGTGGATCCCTTAATAATTTCTGCAACAGACCGAACGGCCTCAAAATCCCCGGGACTGGCTGCGGCAAAACCCGCCTCTATGATATCCACCCCCAACTTCTCCAGCTGGCGCGCAATACGGATTTTCATTTCCATGGTCATGGCGGCACCCGGACTTTGCTCGCCATCGCGCAACGTAGTGTCAAAAATAATCAATTTTTCTGTCATGCTGAACTCCAAAAGAATATGTCGAACCTGCGCTACCATTCTCGGCCAGCGCGCTCACTATAAAATGGTGTGTGGTGATTAGCGCGCGTAGCGCAGCAATAGCGCAGCCAGCAGGCTGAATGTGGAGTGTAGAATTGCAATATGTGTAGAGAAATGCATGGCTGAATATTACCAGTTTTATCGCTTCACGCAACCGGCTGTTTTTTATTGCGCAATTTCAGAACCCAGAGGACATAGCCAGATAACGCATAACAAAGAAACAGAACAAATAACACCCCCGGAGGATAGCTGGAGATCAGGATGAAAAAAAGCGCAATCAGGAAAATCGCCACAAAGGGCACACTCTTGCGCATATTAAAATCCTTAAAGCTATAAAACGGCAGGTTGCTGACCATACTTAACCCGGCAAAAACCGTCAGCGCCGCAGCATGCCAACGTACGTCCTCTCCGGTAAAACCGTAATCCAGCATCACCCAGACAAACCCAGCCACCAACGCAGCGGCAGCCGGGCTGGGCAGCCCCTGAAAATAACGTTTATCAACCACATCAATATTGGTATTGAACCGTGCCAGTCGCAACGCTGTAGCAGCACAATAAATAAATGCCGCAAACCAGCCCAACTTACCCATACCTCTGAATGCCCACTCATAAATCACTAGCGCTGGAGCCACCCCGAACGAAACCATGTCGGAAAGACTGTCAAACTCCGCGCCAAATTCACTTTGTGTCCGCGTCAAACGCGCCACGCGACCATCCAGACCATCCAGCACCATAGCGATGAATATCGCCACGGCAGCATATTCAAATCTATTGTTCATTGCCTGCACAATAGCGTAGAAGCCCGAAAACAGAGCTGCAGTGGTGAACAGGTTGGGCAGCAAATAAATCCCGCGTCTGCGCAAGCTCATCCGATTGCGTGTATTGAATTCATCCATGAGCCTAGGCTATCAGTTTTTCGGCAATCTTGCCAAGATATGGTCGACTCTTGTAAGTAATGATGCAACAGGTATAGTTTGCCATCTAATCAGTTGAAACGTGTGCAATAAAACAGTATGTCCATCCAGCCGAAAAGACGCTAGCTGCTGTTCGGTATTTGGAGCAGCTCACGTCTTACGGCCGACTACTAGTTCTTCGATTGGTCAACCAGCTTGTTCTTACCTATCCATGGCATCATCGCACGCAATTTGCCACCCACCACTTCAATCGGATGTTCAGCGTTCAAACGACGACGTGCCGTCATTTCTGGGTAGTTGGTTCTGCCTTCAAGAATGAATTGTTTGGCATAGGAGCCATTCTGGATGTTCTTTAGGCACTCCTTCATTGCGGCACGAGCTTCATCTGCAATTACCCGATGGCCGGTAACGTACTCGCCATATTCCGCATTATTGGAAATTGAATAGTTCATGTTGGCGATTCCACCTTCATACATCAGATCTACGATCAGTTTCAATTCATGCAAGCATTCGAAATAAGCCATTTCCGGAGCATAACCGGCTTCAGTCAGCGTCTCAAAACCCGCCTTCACCAACTCTACGGCACCACCACAGAGTACAGCTTGCTCACCGAACAAATCGGTCTCGGTTTCTTCGCGAAAATTGGTCTCAATTACCCCACCCTTAGTGCCGCCGTTCGCTGCGGCATAAGACAGAGCAATGTCTTTTGCTTTTCCAGATTTGTCCTGATAAACAGCGATCAGGGTCGGCACACCGCCTCCCTTGAGGTACTCAGAACGCACGGTATGACCAGGTCCTTTGGGAGCAATCATGATGACGTCAATGTTTGCGGGTGGCACAATCTGGTTGTAATGAATATTGAAGCCATGGGCAAATGCCAGCGCTGCTCCCGGCTTAAGGTTCTTTTCCACATCCGCATGATATATCTGCGGCATGGTTTCGTCGGGCAGCAACATCATCACCAGATCGGAACCGTTTACTGCGTCGGCAATCCCGGCAACCTTATGGCCGGCAGCCTCAGCCTTGGCCCAGGAAGCACCTCCCTTACGCAGCCCTACCGTCACGTTGACGCCCGATTCCTTCAAGTTCTGCGCATGCGCATGGCCCTGTGAACCATAACCAATAATGGTTACCTTCCGGCCCTTTATCAAGGACAGATCTGCGTCTTTATCGTAATAAACTTTCATCTTAACCTCTATATAATGGAAAAAATTAAATTTTCAAAATACGTTTGCCGCGCCCGATACCTGAAGCGCCCGTACGCACTGTTTCAAGTATGTATGCCCGACCTATTGCCTGCAAAAAACCATCCAATCTGGCACATGTATCAGTCAATTCGATGGTGCAGGTGGAGTCCGACTCATCTATCACACGCCCGTTGAAACTGCTCAAAACGTGCTTCAATTCATTGCAAGCTGCATCTTCAGAGCGAACTTTGACCAGCATCAACTCCCGCTCCAGATGATCGCCATCACTCAAATCCATCACTGCCGCAACATCAACCAATTTATTCAGTTGCTTGTTGATTTGCTCTATGACGGCATCCGATCCACTTGTGACGATAGTCATGCGTGACAATGTCGGATCTTCGGTTGGCGCCACCGTCAAAGACTCGATATTATAACCACGTGCAGAGAATAACCCCGCAACACGCGACAACGCTCCGGCCTCGTTTTCCATCAGCAGAGAAATAATATGCCGCATTACAACTCCTCCGCCAAAATGACTTCAGATAAACCCTTCCCGCCTGGAACCATGGGGAAGACATTTTCGGTCGGATCGGTGCGAAAATCCATGAACACTAAATCGTTTTTGCGAGAAAAAGCCTCCTTTAATGCGGACTCCACATCGGAAGGTTTATCAATGCGCAAGCCGATATGGCCATAAGCTTCGGCTAATTTCACAAAATCTGGCAATGCATCCATATATGACTCAGCATACCGGTTTCCGTGGAAGAACTGTTGCCATTGCCGCACCATGCCAAGATATCGATTATTCAGCGATAATACCTTGATTGGCAGATGAAACTGCTTGCAAGTAGATAACTCCTGAATGTTCATCTGAATACTGCCCTCACCTGTCACGCAGGCCACTGTCTCGCCCGGATTGATCAATTGCACACCCATTGCCGCAGGCAAGCCAAAACCCATTGTTCCCAGACCGCCGGAGTTGATCCATCTCCTTGGTTTATCGAACTTGTAATATTGTGCCGCCCACATTTGATGTTGGCCCACATCGGAGGTAATGAATGCATCGCCACAAGTAATCTCATAAAGTTTTTCGATGACAAATTGTGGCTTGATGATTTCGGCAGAATTTTTATACCGCAGGCCACCCCCTTTGGCACGCCATTCATCTATCTGTTTCCACCAAGCTCCAAGCTCTGCTGCATCAGGCTTGCGTTTCTCACTGCGCAATTCACTCAATAGTTGATCGAGCACCAACTTCAATTCACCCACCACCGGAACATCGACCTTGACTCGTTTTGCAATCGAAGAAGGGTCAATATCAACATGAATAATCTTGCGCGGCACTTGCGCAAAATGTTCAACGTTGCCAATGACACGATCATCAAACCGAGCGCCAATGGCAACTAACACATCGCAATGCTGCATCGCCATATTAGCTTCATAGGTACCATGCATGCCTAACATACCAACTGATTGCTTGTCAGTAGCCGGATAACCACCCAACCCCATCAATGTATTAGTGCAAGGAAACCCGAGCAGACGAACCAAGTCAGTCAATTGAGCTGACGCACCGGACAGCACCACGCCTCCACCCGCATAAACCATCGGACGCTTGGCTTCCAGTAGCATTTTCGCGGCAAGCTTGACCTGTACACTGTCGCCTTTACCCGCAGGATGATATGAACGAATATCCACGTTCCTTGCATATTCAAACGTCGTCTTCTGATTGGACACATCCTTGGGAATATCCACCAGTACCGGGCCCGGACGGCCAGACTTCGCCAAATAGAAGGCTTTCTTTATGGTTAAAGCAATGTCCCTCACATCCTTAACGAGAAAATTATGCTTCACACACGGACGGGTAATACCTACAGCATCGACTTCCTGAAACGCATCCTCGCCGATGGCAAAAGTCGGAACCTGTCCACTAATGATAACCATCGGAATGGAATCCATATAGGCAGTCGCTATGCCCGTCACCGCATTTGTTAACCCCGGACCCGATGTCACCAGCGCTACACCTACGTTCTCCGAAGAGCGAGCATAGCCATCGGCCGCATGAACCGCAGCCTGTTCATGGCGTACCAGAATATGCTTGACCTTATCCTGCTGGAACAATGCGTCATAAATAAACAGCACTGCCCCGCCCGGATATCCGAACACATACTCGACCTGCTCTTCCTGCAAACAGCGGATGACGATCTCCGCACCGGTCAATTCCATCGCAACACCCTAGATCTACGCCAAATTAAAGAACCGCGTAAGATAAAGGTTAGCGGCGGTTTGGTCAACCTTTGCCGGACGATTAACAGGGTTTCATGTCAGATCGTGGATTGTTTGTTAACATTTGCCCCCCATTCCAAGGAGCATGAAAACTGGCCACTTCTTCAGAGTTGTCGGAATTTCTCACCAGCGTGGAACGCCGTGCCTATAAACATGCGTTATATGCGGTGCATAACGAGCACACTGCACTGGACATCGTGCAGGATGCGATGATCAAACTTGCCGACAAATACGGCACCAAGCCGATGGCCGAATTACCACTGTTGTTCCAGCGCATCCTACAAAATACCATACGCGACCATTACCGAAGGCAAAAGATCAAGGATGCCTGGACCAGCCTGTTTTCGTCATTCGCGTCCCAAAGCAAGGAGAACGAGTTTGACCCGCTCGAAGTGTTGCAAGATGATGAGAACCAGAGTGTGCCACCAGCACCCGACCGATCCTTGCAACAAAGCAAGATTATCGGAATAATCGAAAACGAGCTTGCACGCCTTCCAGCTCGTCAACGAGAAGCCTTCCTGCTGCGTTACTGGGAAGGCATGGATACCGCCGAAACTGCCGCCGCCATGGGATGCTCCGAAGGGAGTGTAAAGACCCATTGTTCGCGTGCTGCCCATGCGCTTGCCGCGTCACTCAGAACGAAAGGAGTAGAGTTGCCATGAACACGAACAGTAACTCTTCGAACCGCTATTCCGAAAATAACACTGCGGAGTCCATAGCTAAGCTACTTGCGCAGGCAGCGAATGAACTTGATAAAGACACTGTCACAGCGTTGCTCCGTGCGCGCAACGTTGCCCTGGAAAAACAGTCCCGGCGCGAACCGGTTTTCACGCTGCGCAGCGAATATGGAATATACAGGCTTACCCATCAAGCTCCACGCCAGTGGGCGGCAATACTCATCTTGCTGGCCACACTAGTTATCAGTGCAACCAGCTACTGGCATCATTTGCCTCAGCACGACTTGAATGATCACGATGCCAGCTATCTGGACATTGCAATCCTGACCGATGACCTTCCCATTGAAATTTTTGTAGATTGATCACCGCATGAAACGAGCCGTTATTGCACTCGCGCTATTTATTGCACTTAATAGTCAAGCCATTTCGGCGGACACTGAGCACTGGAACACGCTTTCGCAGAATCAGCGCGAAGCGCTTGCGCCGATGTCCATGCAGTGGGATGATTTGCCGAAAGCACAACGACATCACCTGCTGAACGTTGCCAAGCATTTCCCCAACTTGAGCCAGACAGAAAAACAACGCTTCCTGAGTCGGCTGGAGGCTTGGAGTAAACTGACCCCGGAGCAGCGCCAGGCCGCGCGTGACAAATATCGCGCCTTCAGTACGATCCCGGAAGAAAAGCGCGAGCAGGTAAGACAAATGATCAAAAGAGAGCAGGAAGAAAAACAGCGATGACACAGTATATTGGCAGCCACAGCAACGCCGAGACCAAAGCGTCACCATTCCAAATAAACCCTATTTAACGTCGCTCTGTCCACCATAGCATTGCCGAAGCCAGCACCAAAAACAAACCAGTCATAGCTGTTGCGCTAATGAAAGGAGGCCAATCATTGAGCGCTCCCAGACTGGCAAACAACCGCCCAATGACGTGAAATGTCAATCCCAGCAAAATGCCCAGAAATATCATTGTACCAACGCCGCCTGAGCGCCGGTGATACGAAGCAAAAGGCAAAGCCAGCAACAACATCACCAACAATGTAAATGGATAGACCAATTTATTCCACATGGCAATCTCGTAACGGGCACTCTTCTGCCTGTTATCTTTCAAGTGATTGCTATACTGGTAAAGATCATAAGCGGACATTTGCTCTGGAACCACCAATAACACACTGAAAATCCCCGGGTGCAGCGCAGAACTCCAATTCATCGCGGGCTGGGAATGGATGTTTACACCCTCCTTGCCAAATCGTGTTTCCCTCACATCATCAAGCTGCCACTGCCCTTCGGCCATATAACTCGCACTCTTTGCATGCGTAATTGCCTGCAAGTTATGATTTTCATCAAAACGATAAATATCAATCTCAGACAAACTGGTATCCAACATTACATTTTTTACATTCACAAAACTGCGCTCGTCCTTGACCCACACACCAGAGCGAAATTCTTTTAGCGCTACCTGTCCCTTCCTCGCCATTAAACTCAGCTTTTGCGCCATCCGGTCACTTGGTGGAACTATTAACTCGCCGAGAAGCAAGCTCAGTGACACCAACGGGATCGCCAAGATCAATAATATGCCGACCATTCGCTGCGGCGACACTCCCGAACACCGGTAAACAGTCAATTCCGAACTGGAGGCCAACTGCACCAGTGCCAGAATAGTGCCGACCAATACCGCTACCGGGAACAACTCGTAAATATGGCCTGGAATAATCAATGTTACAAACAGCAACACATATCCGAGATGGTATTGCCCCTTCCCCATCTCACCCAACTCATGAATAAAATCCATAAAAGCAAATAACCCAACAAGCGCAAAAAAAACCAACGCAATGCTCAGGTAAATCTCACGACCCAAATGCCGCAACAATAAGCTCATACTTCACCATCGGATTGAGATAGATGAGTGCTTGTCACCTCGCCGCGGTTGGCGGTGCTTAAATTTGTATGTCTATTAATAAAACGCCTGCGCACAGAAAAAAGTGTCATGCGGCGATAAAACATTAGCCCCGTTATTCCCAACATTAATACATGTACACCCAACATGCCGATAATCGGCGACAATTTCCCATGACCAACCCAGGCATTGGAAACACTAATCATATTGCTGTACAGCATATAAAGTACGACTGACAGCACCAGATTAAGCGAACGTCCGGCGCGGGAATTTACGTAACTCATAGGTATAGCTAGCAGCACAATAATCGCCGCGCTAATCGGCAATCCCAATCGCCACTCCAATTCGGAAAGATTCCACGCCGTAGGATTTCGCCACAATTCAATTGTCGGAATGCTGCGCCGTTCTGGAGTTGATTGTTTGACGGGTGCCGCGTCAATTCGCATCGAATAACGCTCGAATTCCACTATATTATAGTCACGTTGACCTGGGGTACCTTCATAGCGCCTCCCATTTAACATCACCAGGAAACGATCCCCATTCGGCAAGCTCTCCTGAAATCCCTGCTGCGCAATCATCGTACCAACCTTGCCGTTTTGCTCTGATTGCACAAATATATTCCCAACGCGATTGGATTCCATATCAACATTTTCGATAAAATAAACCCGCTCATCCTGTTTTGACTCACGAAACACTCCTGTAGTCGCGGAAGTGACATCATCGCGACTTTCCATCATTGCCTTATATTCCTCAGCTTTGCGTAACGACCAGGGCGATAACACAAGACTAAGTAGCGCGATGACCATCACCACTGGCATGGAATACCACAACACCGGGCGTATCCAGCGCGTCAACCCAATTCCCGAGCAGAACCACACTACCATTTCGCTATCGCGATAACAGCGCGACAAAGTAAGCAGAACGGATATAAACAACGAAACAGAAAACAGAACGGGCAAATAACTCATAGCACCAAACCCGAGAAGCGCCACGACACCATCTACGGCAATCGATCCCCCTACTGCCAAACCAAGCAGGCGAATCAACTGACTAATCACCACAATGCCGAACAATACGGCAAACACCAACAGCCCATTGCTAACGAACTCGCCCACCAACGCGCGCTGAAACAGTCCAAAGCGAGACCGCTTTGACTTTATGTGTTGAGTTTGCAGATAATCGGACATCTTAAGGTGGTTTTTTCAGGGAGCATCGCGTGGAATTTAGCATAAAACAAAGCAGTCCGGACAAACAGCGTAGCGATTGCATAGTAGTTGGCATATACGAGGGAGGGAAACTCTCTCCCTCCGCGAAAATTCTTGACAAAGCATCAAAGCAGGCGCTGAGCCACTTGATTGCACGCGGCGACATGAGTGGAAAATCTGCAACCACCCTGCTACTGCACAAACTTCCCGGCATCGTAACCGAGCGCATTCTGTTGGTTGGATTGGGCAATGCCAGGGAATTGACCGACAAGACCCGCATAGAAATGCTACACGCAACATTCGGTACTTTGAAAACCACGCCCGCCAAGAATGCCACACTGTATCTTATCGACGAAGGCACGGGAAAAGATTCCGAATGGGTTATCCGGCAAGCCGTATTTGCCGCAGCCGAAAGTGCCTATCGTTCAGACAGCCTGAAGAGCAAACCAGCCAAGGCTGCAACACTTCAGAACATCACCTTCGCAACACTGGACAAGCCTGTTGCAACACTCAAAAGCACACTCGATCAGGCTGCCGCAACTGCTCGCGGGATGGAACTTGCCAAAACACTTGGTAACCTGCCGGGCAACGTATGTACCCCAACTTATCTCGCTAACCAAGCACGAGCCTTAGAAAAGGCACACAAATCCATCAAGACTGCCGTGCTGGATGAAAAAGATATGAAGAAGCTGGGCATGGGCTCCTTCCTCTCCGTCACCCAAGGCAGCGATCAACCCGCCAAACTCATCACGCTGGAATACCGCGGCGCGGACAAAAAACAGAAACCCATTGTGCTGGTTGGCAAGGGCATCACGTTCGACAGTGGAGGCATCTCGCTTAAGCCGGGTGCCGAGATGGATGAGATGAAATATGACATGTGCGGTGCAGCCAGTGTGCTCGGCGCCCTGCAGGCAATCGCCGAAATGGGTTTGAAGATAAATGTTGTCGGCATCATCCCGACCTGCGAAAACCTGATCAACGGCAAAGCCACCAAACCCGGTGATATCGTCACCAGCATGTCCGGCCAAACCATTGAGATATTAAATACCGATGCCGAAGGCCGCCTGATACTGTGCGACGCGCTCACCTACTCGAATAAATTCAATCCCGATACCGTGATCGACATCGCCACGCTCACCGGTGCCTGCGTCATCGCGCTGGGTCATGTCGCCAGCGGACTGTTCAGCAACGAAGACAAACTCGCGAAGGAATTACTTGCCGCAGGCGAACAGTCGCACGACCGCGTCTGGCAACTGCCGCTGTGGGACGACTACCAGCCGCTGCTGGACAGCAACTTCGCCGACATGCAGAACATCGGCGGACGCGCGGGCGGCACCATTACTGCCGCCTGCTTCCTGGCACGCTTCACCAAGAATTACCGCTGGGCGCATCTGGACATCGCGGGCACGGCATGGAAATCCGGTAAGGAAAAAGGCGCGACTGGGCGACCCGTGCCGTTGCTTACACAATACCTGATCAATCGCGCTGCAACGAAATGACTAAAGTAGATTTCTATACCGGCTCCACCGACAAGCTGCGCACGGCTTGCCAGTTGAGCCATAAAGCGATGCAGAACGGCGTTCGCGCAGCAATCAGTACACCGGATGCCGCCACGCATGACAAACTGGATAAATTACTCTGGCACTACCCGCCCACGGCTTTTATCCCGCATTGCCACAGCGATGCGGATGACGCTGCGATAATGCCTGTCGTGCTGAATCACGGCAGCGAAAAATTCCCGCATCACGAATTGTTGATCAGTCTGCACAATGAATGCGTATCCTTCTTCAGCCGTTTCGAACGCGTCATCGAGATCGTCAGTACCGATGCGGAAGACAGCCGTCTGGGACGGGAGCGCTACAAGTTCTACAAAGACCGGGGCTACGAATTACGTCATATCGACTTGGCCGCAGTGAAATCTCCGTAATTGTCACCACCAGAAAAAAGTGGCTTGCCAATTTCAGTTAATAAACCATCATCTACAAGCCTCGCCGCACCTGACTTTGCTATAATCCTGCCCTTTTCCGCTGTCACGCATCACCCAATACAAACCATGGAACTCGCCAAAAGTTTTGAACCGAAAGACATCGAAGCACGCTGGTATCCCAAGTGGGAGAACGCCGGCTATTTCAAGGCCAGACTCAATCCGAACAAGACAAAATCTTTCTGCATCCAGCTGCCGCCACCCAACGTCACCGGCACGCTGCACATGGGGCACGGCTTCAACCAGACCCTAATGGACGCGCTGACCCGCTACCACCGTATGCGCGGAGACAACACGCTGTGGCAGCCGGGCACCGACCACGCGGGCATCGCCACGCAGATCGTCGTAGAGCGCCAGCTGAATGCACAGAACATCACCCGCCACGATCTGGGCCGCGAGAAATTTCTGGAGAAGGTATGGGAGTGGAAAGAACACTCCGGCTCCACCATCACCCGGCAGATGCGACGCCTCGGCACCTCACCGGACTGGTCGCGCGAGCGCTTCACGATGGACGAAGGCCTCTCACATTCAGTCACCGAAACCTTTGTCCGCCTGTACAACGAGGGCCTGATTTACCGCGGCAAGCGCCTGGTGAATTGGGATCCCAAGCTGCACACTGCGGTCTCCGATCTCGAAGTCGTGCAGGAAGAAGAAGACGGCTTCATGTACCACATTCAGTATCCACTGGCAGACGGCAGCGGGCATCTGGTGGTCGCGACCACCCGCCCTGAGACGATGCTGGGCGACGTGGCCGTGATGGTGCATCCCGAGGACGAGCGTTACAAGCACCTCATCGGCAAACAGGTCACATTGCCGCTGTGCGGCCGCACCATCCCGGTCATCGCCGACGACTATGTGGACAAGGAATTCGGTACGGGCGTGGTCAAGGTCACACCGGCACATGACTTCAACGACTATGCGGTGGGTCAACGCCACAAGTTGGAGATGATATCGATCCTCACGCTGGATGCGAAGATCAACGACTACGCACCAGAAAAGTATCGTGGTATGGACCGCTTCGAAGCACGCAAAAAAATCTGCGCCGACCTCGAAGTTGCCGGCCTGTTCATCAAGGCCGACAAGCACAAACTCAAAGTGCCGCGTGGTGACCGCACCGGTGTCGTGATCGAGCCGATGCTGACCGACCAGTGGTTCGTGGCCATGAGCAAAGCAGGTCCCGAGGGCAAGAGCATCACCGAGCAGGCCCTAGAATGTGTCGCGTCCGGCGAGATCAAGTTCCATCCCGAGAACTGGGTCAACACCTACAACCAGTGGCTGAACAACATCCAGGACTGGTGCATCTCCCGCCAACTGTGGTGGGGACACCAAATTCCCGCCTGGTATGGCACCAACGGAGAGGTGTTTGTCGCGCGTGACGAAGCCGAGGCACGCAAGTTGGCAGACAAAGCCGGCTACGCAGGCCAGCTCGACCGCGACAACGACGTGCTCGACACCTGGTTCTCGTCCGCGTTATGGCCGTTCTCCACGCTGGACTGGGATGAAGGAAAACCGTTCGCCGCACAAAACGAATTCGTGAAGCAATACCTGCCTTCCTCAGTGCTGGTCACCGGTTTCGACATCATCTTCTTCTGGGTGGCGCGCATGGTGATGATGACCAGGCACATCACTGGCCGCATCCCGTTCAGGGACGTGTACGTGCACGGCCTGATCCGCGATGCGGAAGGCCAGAAGATGTCCAAGTCCAAGGGCAACGTACTCGACCCGATTGACCTGATCGACGGTATCGACCTCGACGCGCTGGTGAAGAAGCGTACTACCGGCCTGATGAACCCCAAGGATGCCGAGAAGATCGAGAAGCGCACGCGCAAGGAATTCCCGAACGGCATTCCCGCATTCGGCACCGATGCGCTGCGCTTCACCTTTGCGTCGCTAGCCTCGCCCGGTCGCGACATCAAGTTCGACATGCAGCGCTGCGAGGGTTACCGCAACTTCTGCAACAAGCTGTGGAACGCGACACGCTTCGTGCTGATGAACTGCGAAGGACAGGACACCGGTGTGAATGAAGCGCTGCCACTTGAGTTCTCCGCTGCAGACAAATGGATGATCTCACGTCTACAGCAGGCCGAAGCCGAGATGGCGCAACACTTCGCCGACTACCGTTTCGACTTTGCTGCACGTACCGTGTACGAGCTGGTATGGAACACCTATTGCGACTGGTATGTGGAACTGGCCAAGGTGCAGATCGCCATTGGCAGCGAAACCGCACAACGTGCTACCCGGCGCACGCTGGTGCGCGTGCTGGAAGTCATCCTGCGGCTGGCTCACCCGATCATCCCGTTCATCACCGAAGAGCTGTGGCAATCGGTTGCGCCGATGGCCAACAAGCAGGGCGACAGCATCATGCTGCAGCACTTTCCGCAAGCAGAAGCGAACAAAACCGACGAAGCGGCCTCCGAACAGATCACTCTGTTGCAGGAACTAACCACCGCCTGCCGCAGCCTGCGCAGCGAGATGAACCTGTCTCCCGCAGTGAAAGTGCCACTGATCGCGGCGGGCGAAGCTGTGTTGCTGGGAAGTTTCTCCCCCTACCTGCAATCACTGGCAAAACTCAGTGAAGTGCATATCGTTAACGAATTACCTGAAGGCGATGCACCGGTAGCTATCGTCGGCAACTTCAAATTGATGCTGAAAGTCGAAATCGACCCCGCCGTCGAACGCGAGCGCCTGGACAAGGAAATAGCACGGCTAACCGGCGAAATCGCCAAGGCGGATGCCAAGCTGGGTAATGAGAGCTTCGTCGCCCGCGCGCCGGCGGCAGTGGTAGAACAGGAAAGGGAACGCCTGCAAGGATTCCGCGTAACGCTGGCGCAGTTGCAGGCACAGCGCAACAAACTGGATTGATTCAGCGGCGACGAATCAGGAATACAAACTCGCCGTCCTGCGCTGCCGAGGACAATAGCACGTTGCCGGTCTGGCGGCAAAACTCGGAAAAATCGTTCACCGAGCCCTTGTCCGTGGCGACGATCCTGAGTACCTGGCCGCTGCTCATCGCCGACAGGGACTTCCTGGCGCTCAGAATCGGCAAGGGACAACTCTGGCCGCGCGCATCCAGTTCGCTGTCAAAATCCATCATGCGCTTACCGGCAAACCCGCATTGATCCAGGCCATGATTCCACCCTGAAGGTTAAACACATCTGCAAGTCCGTTTGCTGCTGAAAACACAGCGGTCTGTCCGAATACCTTTGCAGTGCTATTTCATGCGTAATTTCCGTGTCAGTGCGAACATCCAGCAAACACAACTCACGTTTCTGCAACAATTTCTTCAACTCTCCAGCGTCAACTTTATTGAATAACGCAACCATTTATGCGAATCCTATTCAGATTGGCCCTGATCCGCCAACAAATGCGAGAGACGGGTATTTGCAACCGACAACCGCTTAACCAACATCCGCAAAAAAGCATCGCTGAACTGGAATCGACAGCCGGGTGTGGCACGTTCCAGTGCATCCGGGTTAATCTCAATCAATACCGTATCATCCTTTGCGACCACATCAGTTCCCCGCTTAAAATCCCGTTCCAACAAATGCGCCATTTCGCCAAAACAATCCCCGCTGCGCAACAAACTCAACAGCCTTCCCTCTTTCATCACACGAACCGTTCCCTGTGCCATAATGAAAAATGAGCGGCCACTTTCACCATCGCGAAGAATATATTCTGATTCTGGAATTTTTCGCCAGACACTAAGGCGCAGCACTTCCCATAGCTCGACATCGCTGAAATTTTTAAAGAACAATAGCCCACGCAAGGTGCCGAATTTTTCAGTATCCTGTATTTCACTTTTGCTCGGTGCGGCTTTAGTTGAAAATCCCACCAGATCGTTCGCAAATTCTTCCCATGTCTGGTAGCGTTTTGCGGTATTCTTTTCCATCGCACGACGCACGATCACATCCAGTTCTGCTGGAATTTCAGGGCGGAAAGTGCTGGGTTTCGGCGGGTCGATATTTATGATGTGGTAAATCATGCTATGGTTATTGCTCGCATCAAACGGCAACTTTCCTGTCAGAAGCTTATACATCACTACGCCCAGAGAATAAATATCCGTCTGGTGCGTCAACTTCGCCTCCTTGACCTGCTCGGGAGACATATAGGCAGGCGATCCGACCCCGGTAACCTGCGTCGATTGATCACTTTGCAGTGCGGCTGCTCCAAAATCCGATATTTTGATATTGGACTCACCTTGCAATAAGATATTAGCCGGCTTGATGTCCCGGTGAATCACACCTTGCTGCTGTGCATATTCGAGTGCTTTACAGCATTTATAGGAAATTTCTGCAATCGTGTCGATGGGCAACAGCTTATCCACATCCGCATATTGCTCAAGCGTGCTACCCTCGACATATTCCATCACTACATAATTGACATCATCTTCCATCACCGCATCGAGTATCTTCGCAATATGCGGATGCGATAATTTCCCGGCCAGCGAAGCCTCGGTCATCAACAATTTGCGGTACACCTTGGCACGGCTGGGATCACGTAATATTCCCAAATCAAACAACTTAACCGCAACCAGTTGCTCGTTAAATGGGTCAGTCGCAAGGTAAACAGTGCTGGTTGCCCCACTACCGAGCTCGCGCACTATCTGATATTTTCCTATATTTTTCATTTTCCGATTATTGCAATTAGTTGTTCAAGCCTAATGACTTAATAATGAGCTTCCCGCCCCTAGCCTATAACCAATATCACTCCAACTCTGTGGAATATCATGACGGAAAAACAGCCTGCCATAGCAGCTGTGAACCATCAATGAAAACGATTATCATACCCGCCATGAGAAAAATGACAGCTCTGTTATTGCTATGTTTCTCCTTACCCGCTGTGGGAGAAGGCCTGCCAAACTTGGGGGACATCTCGCAAACTGTACTTACGCCGCTGCAGGAACGCCAGATCGGACAGCAAAGTATGCTTCAAATACGTGCCGGAAAGCAATTTCTGGACGACCCGGAAATCAACGATTACCTTAACCAGCTAGGCTACAAACTGGTTGAAAACAGTGCTGAGCCAAGTTTGGGTTTCGAGTTTTTTGCCCTGGATGATCCCAGCATCAATGCTTTCGCAATGCCCGGCGGGTTCATCGGAGTAAACAGTGGTCTGTTGCTAACCGCACAAAGCGAATCAGAACTGGCCGCAGTACTCAGCCATGAAATTGCCCACGTCACCCAACATCATTTGGCTCGCATCATAGCTAGCCAGCAAAATAACGGGCTGGCAACTATGGCGGCACTCGCTGTCGCCATAGTTGCCTCCCGCACTAATCCTCAGGCAGCAGAAGCCGCAATTGTAAGCTTACAAGCTCACACAATACAAAAGCAGCTTGATTTTACCCGTAGCCACGAACAGGAAGCTGATCGCATCGGGCTGGATATCCTGCAAAGATCAAATTTCAGCATTCACGCTATGCCTGAGTTCCTAACCCGGCTACAGCTGTCTACCCGCCTGCTCGAGGGCCCCACCCCGACATATCTGCGCACTCACCCAGTCACCAGCGATCGTGTTGCGGACATTGGCAACCGTGTGAACAAGCAGCCCTACCGCCTGATTCCGGATAGCCTGGATTTTCAGCTGGCACGCACAAAACTTATTGCAACACGCAAAACTGCACCTGACGCCATCGCGTATTTCAGTGATGCACTGGACACACAAAAACACGGCAATCCCATAGCACAGCGTTACGGACTAGTTATATCGTTATTGCGCAGCGGCAACATCAAGCGCGCCTCACTGGAGCTGTCGACTTTGCACAAGCTGGCCATAAATAATCCGATGATCGAAACGCTCGCCGGGAAAGTAAAACTGGCGGAAAACAACCCAGCCGAAGCCTTGGCATTCTATCGCACAGCAGTGCAAAATTTTCCGCAGCACCGTGCATTGATATATGACTATGCCGAGCTGCTCCTTAACAGCGATCTGGCAAAAACAGCCCTCGAGCTGCTCATCGACCAACTGGTGCGCCACCCTAGCGATACCCGTTTATATGAACTTCAAGCCAGAGCATACGCCATACAAGGTAAAATCCTCGAGCAACACCATGCACAGGCCTATAGCTACGCATGGCAAGGCAACCTGCATGCGGCACACGAACAACTCGAAATGGCCAAGCAAGCGGGAGGCAATTTTTATCAACTCTCCGTTATTGAAAGCGACCTGCGCGAGCTGCGTGAGCTATTGGGTACGCAAGAAAAACCCTAAGTTGCACAGCCCTTGAATCCACAAAAAAAAGCCCCTCAGGTGAGGGGCTTTTACCCTGAGCTAGCTCAGAGCGATGTATCAGACAAGCTTAACCGCAAGATTTAGGCAAGACGTTGTCAGGAATCTTGGTCGCAACAGCACCAATCGCAGCGATCACTGTACTCAACGGTACAGTTGGCGTTGCACCTGCATCAACAGCAGCAATAGCTGTTCCATCATCATTGGAAGCATCGCCATTTCCGCAGCTCCATGAACCTGATACCGGGTTGTAGTACATGTGTACAGATTTACCCGTGATTTTGCTGCTGGTACCTGCAGTTTTAAATGTTGCTACAACACTGAATGGTTGAGCAGGAAACGTTCCCATGGTTGCAACATACTTGCCGGTAACGATAGCAGGGATTCCAGTTGCGCCATTAGGATCGAATGCAAATTGACCTGAG
>Ga0224495_10000798_pt1 | contig 23946 bp, 21 predicted proteins | sample SF_Jul11_sed_USG_FD_168128 | JGI IMG/M metagenome (GOLD analysis project Ga0224495, IMG submission 168128) | Sediment microbial communities from San Francisco Bay, California, United States - SF_Jul11_sed_USGS_4_1 | ecosystem: Environmental > Aquatic > Marine > Sediment | place: USA: California...
CACCACGTTCCTGCGTCATCCAAATGGCAACAACGGCAGCGCAACCTGCTTGACCTGCCACGATAAGTAAGCAACAGGAAGTATAGCGCCGCAAGGCGGGCCAGACGGAAACGTCTGGCTTTTTTTTGTCTGGCTTTATTTCTGGCATATTTTGTCTGGATTTTCTGCCGTGGGCACAGGATAATGCAAGTGTGGGTTTACTTTACACTGCATGAAAACCATGACAGGCTTGTAACCTGCCTCTACAGTTAAATTATGAAAGGTATCCAACAGTGAAGCTGAAATCAAACCGCAATATAAACAGGCTGGCATTGATCGTATTATCGATTGGAGCATTGCTTGGCGCCGATGTGCTTGCCGCCGATGCGAAGTCAACAGGCAACAGTGCCGCCGGTAGCACTCCGCCGGTCTTTGCTAAAGTAGGAAAAACCGTCATCACCCAGCGCGAGTTTGATGGCGAGTTCGCTGAAGCAAGCCGCAACCGTTTTTACCACGGCAAACCGCCTGAGGCCGAGGTCGCAGCACTGCAACGGGAAATCGGGGATAAATTGATTAACCGCGTCCTGCTGTTGAATGAGGCCAAGCGACTCAAGCTCAAACCGGATTCTGAACTAGTCAAGCAAAAGCTCGAAAAATATGAGCAAAAGAATGCTGACAACCCACAATGGCAGAAGATACGGGATCGCGCCCTCCCCGTACTGACCACACGTTTCCAAGAAGAGAGCCTGCGCAACAAACTAGAGCAACGCGTACGCAATGTGCCTACTCCGAATGAAAAACAACTGCGCGCATATTACACCGCCCACCCGGACAAATTCACCGAACCGGAACAAATGAGGGTTTCGGTGATTCTGCTCAAGATAGATCCTTCAGCCCCTGACTATGATACTGCACGCAAGAAGGGAGAAGATCTGCTCAAGCAATTGCGCGCTGGAGCCGATTTCGCAGAATTGGCGACGCTATATTCCGGTGATGCCGAAACGGTCGAGCAGGGTGGAGACATGGGCTATTTGCATGCCGGCATGCTGCCTGAAATGGCGCAGCAAGTCGTGAACAAACTTAAACCTGGCGAAATCTCTGAAGTTACCGGGCTAATGGAGGGCATGGCCATATTCAAGCTGACCGCCCGTAACGAAGCCAAATTGAGCAGCTTTGAAACAGTCAAGCAACGCGCCCGTGAATTGTATCTAGTCGACGAAGGCGAACGTGCGTGGAAGTCGCTGATTGCCAAGCTAAGGAAGAATACCACTATTAAAGTGGATGAGTCGCGCTTCTTGTCACTACCCAATACCGCAGCCCAGTCAATGGAGGGACAAAAAACAAAATGATGGCACGGATTGTTATTGCATAAAACCGCAGGCAGGACATTTCCGCACAGAGAGATAACCACGATGCAGAGTGGCCGGTTCCGTATATATGCTTTTTGCATAGCTCCTGCCTGACATTTTTTCCCTGTTAATCCATTTGGCTAATATGTGCAGGATATGCAAGAGCAATCTTTCGATACCACAGGATGAACTATTTTTGGCCAAATAACCTAACTGGGGAATATTGATTGACGACGACATCACAAGAGCTATACACAAAGCCTTGGATGCGTATACATGGCGCGCGCCAAATTCATGGTTATTTGGCTTTTTTGCGGAACAAAATCACTCTGCCATTGCCAACTACATCGCACAGGTTAAGGGCAATCGTAAGCGAGTGCATGCGCCCGCCAAGATCGAACATCTTTAAAATAAGCAAGAATCACGACGCCATAACAAAATGTCTACAACAAAGCGGGGAACTATTCGAACGACAGGTACGAGCCGGCGGTGTTGTGCCATAATAATGGCATGGCTGTTTTTTTCCGGCTCGCGCCCAGCCTTTTCTGCCGACCCTCCCCCCGTTGGTGATGTTGCTGCCCCTGCGTTCTCCCCTTCCCAGATTTCCGACCCAAGCACTGGTGATGCAAGCGCTGTCAGTCAGCCGGATGAGGCGGCGGTGTTTTTAGGCACAGCCTCGCCTGGGGTGGTCGGAGGGCAACCCGCTCCATCGCTGCGGCTCGCCCCTATCTCGTTTGGCTTTGGGGGAAGCCTCGGTTATGACATTGAGCAACGAACCAGAGGGAACAGCGATCCCCAACAGCGGCAAAGAATGGTTCTTAATCTGAATGCTCTAGCCAGCAGCTACATCTGGCAACCCTGGATTGCGCAAATAAGCGGCAACCTTGGCCTCATCGCCAGCAAAAGCCTAACAAATGACATCGGCATATCGAGAAATACATTCATAAGCGGCGCTAAATTGGGCTTAGTGCCTTACAGTCGCTATCCTTTTAAAGCAGAAATCACACGAAATCAACAAAATGAGGGCTCCGGCATAGGTTCCCCGCTATCACATACCACTAGGCTCAATTTGAACCAGCGTTACATTCCCCGGCACCGTAAGGAATTTTACGAAGCGAGCTACGTCCACAGTCAGACGGATGGAGGAATAGATTCGTCCAAGAACACCGGATTGGGCTTCAACATGTCATCTGCCCGATTTAAAAATCATTCGTTCGATGTAGATGGTAACCGCCAACGCGAAACGCGCCTTGACGAGAGTAAAATTGCGCATTCAAGCCAAGCGAGGATTAGACACAGATATAGGCCTGGCGGCGGGTTATCGATCGAAAACAATGCCAGCATGGTAAGCTCAATTGACCGCGAGCCATCGATATCAAACGTCTCCAGAACCAGGGAGTTAAACAGCACCTTATCCTTGCAGCCCCTTTTTGAACCTTACTCAGTGATTGGTAGCGCCCGGGTACATGTTTCTGACCTCGACAGTCAGCTCATTTCATCCCAGACACGCATCGCGAACGCAAATCTGAGTGCAAATTACAGGCCGAATCAATATATCCGTCTGTCAGCCGGGGGAAACGTCAATGTGACCAATTCTGAGCGCACTTATTCCTTGACCGCAGCTCAGTCAGCCACGCTTGTTTATCCGTTGGCTGCTATCAGTCTGGACGGCTGGCGCTATAGCCCCCGGATCTCCGGCTCGATCAGTAACAGCACCAGAAGCAACTCAGGGAAAACCGGCAGTACACAAAATGTCACAATAACACCGAGCCACGCCCTTAACAGTGACAGGGCGTTTGGTGGGGGCAGGCTGGCTTTGGGATTGGATCAGTCATTAGCGTTAAGTGAATCTACACGCAGCCAGGCCAACTCGAAACTTTCCCATTCCGTCTCATCTTCTTGGCGGAGGCAGAAAGGTAGCAGCGATACTTCACTAAGATTTCTCGGTCGCGACACCCGCTCATTAAGCATATCGCAAGATATTTTCCAAAGCCTATACCTTAATGCGAACATCGGCGAGGAATTTAGCCGCGACTCCAAGCTGACTGGCGACCTGTCAGTGCAGACGACGCGTCAGATAACCCCAATAAAACCAGACTCCAGCATTACCAACATCTCAACTGCCACTTTGCGTTACAGCCATCAGCGCGCTTTCAATACACCCCGGTTGATCTTTGATTCCGAAGTAAGGGTTTACAGCAAAGCATTCTTCCCGGTGCTGGCGGGGACTCCTGAAGAACAAGGGCCTATTACCTGGGAAAATATGCTTTCTTATTCTGTCGGCCGTCTCGTTGCAAATTTTAGGGTTAATTTGTCAAAAACCAGCGATGGCACTACACAATCCCTGATTGCGCTTTCACTGAAAAGGTTCTTCTGATATACGCGGTGACAATATGGCCTGACCCGCCCATTTGACTTGCAGGACATTTCTTCGCCTTGCCTAAGGTTATATGAAGTTAACGGGTTCAGAAAATCTCCGGCAACACTTACCTTACTTTTTAAATCAGGTATTGAGATGCTTTAATGAGGATTTTTTAACAAGTTATTACCCCCTCATTATTTACGATTCCGTGAGGATGGGACTGCGTCATGGCACAAAAAATGCTTGGATTTGAGGCACTTCTTGAGGTATTCTTCGTGCACATGCGAAACCGCCATTTTCAAGTTATACAATGCCGAAGACTTACGTAAAAGAAAAATTTGTTAACAGCTACAGAAAGGGAAGCAAATGCCATCCTTGATACGAAAAACCAAAGTCTGGGCATCTGACAAACCCGCCTTCTTGCCCAGGATGGTGTTTGTCTGGCCATTGATATTGGCCGCCTTATTCATCAACCCGAGTCCGGCGATAGCCGAATACGGTGACGTGGTCATCAACAATTACTCTGATGCTGCAGGAATGCGGCCAGTGGTATTCCCGCACTGGTTTCATCGCATCCGCTTCCGCTGCAAAGTCTGCCATGCAGATCTCGGTTTCAAATTCAAGGCTGGCGGCAACGACATTAACATGTACAAGATCATTGAGGGTAAATTCTGCGGAGCATGCCACAACGGCAACGTTGCTTGGTCGGTAAAAAACTGCATTCTGTGCCATTCGGGCAAGCCCGGCACGCCGATCCAGATACATGAAAGCACGATGCAGGAACTGGCCGTCCCAGCCGTCTCCACGACTATCAAGAAATAGGGGCTATCATGAACCGTCTATATGTCACTAAAAACTATTGTCCATGCACTCGATTGTTGCTCTGCTCTATGTTGGCCGCCTTGCTTAGTGCACCGCTAGTTTCCGCAACTGGCGCCACTCAGCCAGCCAAGAGCAAAGCTGCGTCAAGCAAAACCAAACCCTCTTCCGGAGCGCAGGATGCTTCAACTGAAAAACCGGTGGTGCAGCAATACCAATACCCCACCCAGCCCGCCATCGCTGGAGGCGCAAACCCTTTCAACCGACTGCTCAAGGTCGCTCGCCGTCCTCATATGCCCCCGAGCGAGGATGAGATCCATGATCCTACCAATGAGGGAACCATGATTTTGCAGCATCCGCTGGATGCTTATGAAGGCTTGCCTATGACCGAAACTGGCCTTGGTAATGGGGTGCATTGGGTGAAAGCATTGGACGATGGCAACCTCAAGCCACGTTGGGAGCGCACCGACCCGAGCGCAGAACCAATGGTCATGGACATGAACATTGTGCGCGTGCCGAAAAGCTCAATGCCAGACGTAGTCTTCCCTCACCGTCAGCACACCTTGTGGCTAGCCTGCTCGAACTGTCACCCCGACATTTTCATTCCACGCAAAGGTGCCAACCAAATCAACATGGCAGCCATATTACTTGGACAGAAGTGCGGCGTATGCCACGGCAAGGTCTCCTTCCCTATCTCCGAATGCAAGCGTTGCCATTCCCAGCCGAAAAAGGTGGCCGTCAATGGTGGTGGGCCGGTAAAACCATGACACAATGCTGCGAAAAAAGCAGACTAACCGCTATCCGGCGATCTGGATGTGGTCAAATCTCATCCCCATAAACGGGAGCATGCAGTGAAACTTAGAAAGGTCACGCTGTGGTTGTCGCTCTTGGTTCTGTTTTCCGCACCGACTGCATTTGCGGAGGAAGAAATCGCTGTGATTCATACACGCGAAGAAGTTCAGCAGGAATTGCAACTCGTCAAAATGATGCTGGACAATTCACCCCTCGCGAAGCACAACGAAGATAACCAGGTCAAGCAACTAATGGATTTAGTTCGCGCCCTTTATACCAAAGGAAACGATGCCTTCATCGCAGGCAACTTGGTGTGGGCAGATGCTTTCCTGGATGAGGCACTGAGCTTGCTCGAAGATGCTGCACGGCTGGCTTCAGACCCACAACAGGTGGAAACGAAGCAGCGATCGCGCTACGCCGAATTGCTGGATGACGTGCGTGCCTTTCAGGCCACTTATCAGGAAGTTCGCATGGGACTGTCGGCCAAAGAGGTGAAACAGTTTGATGCGCAGATCGAGCGCACCCGCGAACTGATCAACCACGCCCAAGCTCTGGTGCGCGACCGGCAATATTTGGAAGCCGCAGAATTTCTGGAAAAAGTTCATGCCATCTATATTTCCGTTCTCAACAAATTACTTGCATCGACGTCTTTTGTTTATGAAGCCAAGTTCAAATCAGCTGCCGAGGAATATGAATACGAGTTGGCGCGCTACCGTAGCTACCAAGAATTGATACCGATTGCCCGCACCCAGTTCAAGCCTGACGAAGGCACTCTCAAATTAAGTGAGCGTTACGTTCAGGACGGGCGCGCCAGCCAAGGTGCTGCCGAGAAACAAGCGGCGAGCGGCGACCATATAACTGCCATCAAAACGCTACAGGAAGCGACTCAGCGTTTACAGACCGCCCTGCGTACAATCGGCCTAGAGGTGCCGGAATGACGCATGTATTTTCTGGGGAAGGAAGGCCATGAGACGTAGCATTGTCGAACGGATAATCGCAGCCTGTATCGGGCTGTGGTTCTTCCATGCCGTGCAGGCGGCGCCCCCAGAAGTTTTTGCTCCCGATGGCCCCGGTCGGTGGCTGCCGATACTTGCAGACGGCCTGCACGATCCGACAGGGCCGGGAGTGCACTTGCTGCAGAATCCCTCCGACGCGCTCTTTTATCTACCCAGTTCTTTTACCGGCAATAAAGTACGCTGGGTAGAAGCAATACAGGAAGGAGATATAGAGCCAATCGCCAGTATTCTGGACAATAATTATCAAATGCAGGTGCTAGACTTGGATGTAATGCGCACCAGAACTGCTGAATTGCCGATGGTACTGTTCCCCCACAAGAGGCACACCGAATGGCTGGACTGCAGCAACTGCCATGAATGGTTATTCAAGTCAAAGACTGGCGCCACACGATTCGGAATGTTCGACGTGTTATCTGGAGAATACTGCGGCCGCTGCCACGGCGCAGTAGCGTTCCCGCTGACCGACTGTTACACCTGCCACAGTGTAAAGCGATCATCCCTTAAAAAACCAGTCAAAGAGCTTGAGCTTCACAAATGATGGGAATTCGATTACTTACAGACAAACGATACTCGGCTCGCCGTTATTTGCCGGGAATCGTGCTCTTCATGGCACAGCTCTTGCTGATTTCCCCTCAACCTGCCTTGGCCGAATATGGTGATGTGGTACTCAACAAGCGCGCGGAAAAAGCCGGCATGCGTCCGGTGATATTTCCGCACTGGTTTCATCGTATCCGGTTCCGCTGCAGGGTATGCCATACCGAGGTCGGTTTCGAAATGCGCGCCGGCTCCAACGATATACTTATGGCCGACATTATCGAGGGTAAATTTTGCGGCATGTGCCATAACAACAAAATTGCTTGGGGCCCTCAAAATTGCCCAATATGCCATTCTGGACTCCCCGGCCTGGAAACTGGGGTGCGTGGCGGACCCTCCACAGGGGGGCCTGGAAAGTGGTAAACCATGCATTCATTACCCCTGATAACCCGTTCGTCCCAACTTGTTTTGTACTCAAATTAATTGCCGTCTAGGGATAACAGGTTCACTCCAGCCTGTGACTGAGTGTTAAGGAGAAAATAAAATGAGTCCAATACGCCCATTTTCAATCGCAGTGTTTAGTCTCATCCTGTTCGTCACTGGCTGCGCGGAGACACCAAGGGTATTCCGCCTTGTCAACTCCAGCCAAGAGAAGCCTAAAGTATGGCCGGCTTCACCGGAGAGGCCGCGTTATGGATACGTTGGTGAACTTACTGGAGAGAATAACTTCCTGCATGAAAACCTAGAAGCCCGCAGCACCGCAGTGAAGATGTTCGAATGGCTGGTCGGCCTTACTGGCAGCAACCCCGACCCTGTCGTGCTGCAGCGTCCGCAGTGCGGAGCGGTGAACGCAGAAGGCAGTGTATTTGTCACGGACATCAGCCGTGCAGCTGTGTATGTCTTCGACAAGCCCGCTGGACAACTGGAAATCTGGGACATGGCACGTGCAGGCAGCCGTTTCTTGGCTCCGATCGGCATTGCACTCGGTGCTCAAGGTGAGATTCTGGTGGCAGATGCCGAATTGCACAGCGTGTTCAGGCTCGACCGCAAAGGCAACCCAATAGGTGAATTCGGTCGTGACGTGCTGAAGCGTCCAACCGGACTGGCACGAGATGCCCAGCGAGGGCAAGTCTACGTAGCCGACACGCATGCCCATGACATCAAGGTATTTTCCGATGATGGCAAGCTGCTGAAAGTAATCGGACGCCGTGGCGAAAGCGATGCCGAATTCAACGCTCCAACCCATCTGACCTTTGCCTTCGACAAGCTCTATGTAACCGATACGCTGAACTCCCGCATCCAGATTTTGGACACGCACGGCAAAATGGTCAGAAAATTCGGCCAACGTGGACTCTATGTGGGAAATCTGGTGCGCCCCAAGGGTGTGGCTGTAGATATTGAAGAAAATATTTACGTAATAGAATCCTTGTACGACAACTTGCTGGTTTTCGACAGCCAAGGCCGTACTTTGCTCGCATTAGGAGGCACCGGCAATAAAGCTGGGGAATTTTATCTTCCATCAGGTGTCTGGACGGACAGTCATAACCAAATCTACATCGCAGATATGTTTAACGGCAGAGTAACGGTATTGCAGTTATTGGGAGAAACACCATGAATATGTATCAACGATTATCCCATTTGGGATGGCCAATACTACTCAGCATCACCTTGTTGATGGGAACTGGTGGCTTTGCACTGGCTGAGATTGTAAAGAACGTGGCAAAAACCAACCACAATCTTTCAGTAACCGGCCCCGGCACCGTCAAAGCAAGCAGCGAAGGCCAGATCTGCGTGTTCTGCCATACGCCGCATAACGCCAATATCAAAGTCACTGCCCCCCTGTGGAATCGCGAACTTTCGAGCCTAACTTACACCACCTACACTTCTGCATCCATGGAAGCCGTGACGGATCAACCTGGCGGCAGCTCCAAGCTGTGCTTGTCCTGCCATGACGGCACGCTTGCGATCGGAACGGTAGGCGTGTTGAACGGAGTAGGGCCAGTCTCAATCAGTGTGAGCGGCACAAATCTGGGAGCCATCCCGACAGGGCCGGATGAGCAGTCAGGTAACACGCGCGACATTGGAATTGACCTGTCCAACGACCATCCCATATCTTTCACATATGACGCCGCCCTAGCCAGTTATGACGGGGAATTGCGCGCTCCTCCCGTCATCGTAGGTAGCACCCCCATTGTCGCCAACAGCACCGTTGGAGTCGTTCCAAAACCACTTTTTCCGCTAGTAGGGGACCAATTGCAATGCGCCACCTGCCATGACCCCCATACTTGGGAATCTGACCCCGACAAGGGCAACCACAAGTTCCTCCGCGCCAATCGCCTACAGCAAGTCCAGCCTCTAGGGGGCAGTTTCGATCAATACAACGATACTATGTGTCTGGCGTGCCATGACAAAGGTAGTGCCTTATGGGCCTACTCTGCCCATGCCAACCAACTTGTGGCGGATGAAACTTATCTGGAAGCTGCTGCCGCTGAACGTGATTTTCCAGCCAATACACCAGTATGGAAGGCGGCCTGCCTCAATTGCCACGACACACATACAGTGCAAGGTGCAAAACGCCTGTTAAGGGAAGGCACGGACAGCATCGTTACACCTAAGAGCGGTGGCAACCCAGCCACCGAGGAAACTTGTTACCAATGCCATAGTACTTTCGGAACCAGCATCGTCACCCCACTACTAAATGTTCCCGATGTTAAGAGCGATTTTTCGCTGCTAGTCCGCATGCCCATCGCCAGACAACCCGAAACACACAACATCGGCGGTAATTTCGATGACAGCATTGCCGGAGGTTCAGCCGCGAGCTGCAATACCTCAGGTAGCAAATGCGGCAAAGACTTCATGGAATCCCGTGCGGTGCTGGGCAAGGTAAGTGCGGGAGGTAGCATCGATGATCGCCATGCAGAATGCACCGATTGCCACAATCCGCATCGCATAACTAGGAACCGCTTGTTCAACGATGACCCGATCTTCCCTGATGATAGCGCTACCCACAAGCATTCTATTGCCGCCGGCGACAGCATTGCCCACAGTAATCTTGCCTCCGGCTCTCTACGTGGTACTTTCGGCGTAGAGCCGCTGTATCTCTCCGCAGAATTTGGCACCCACCCATTTAGCCATGAGGTAAAACGAGGTGATGGTGGCAACAATGCCCCTGCTACCGTGGCCAGCCCTTATTTAACGCGGGAATATCAGGTCTGCTTCAAATGCCATTCAAATTACTCCTTTGACGACATGGATCCCACCGCATTACCCTTGGGCTATAGCGGTGGCACTCTTACCGGCACCAATGGTTTGCTTTACTACTCCGATACTGCAATGGAGTTTCAAGCACCTCCCTCACATAAAGGCACGCCTGCCAGCACCACAGACTCAGGTGCGGATTCAGCCTATTCTGTAAACAATCACCGTTCCTGGCACCCTGTGATAGGCAATACCGGACGCTCCGCAGCATTGCCAGGGGCACCTAACCAGAACACATGGCGCAGCCCCTGGAACGGTTCCGATTCCGATGGCCCCACTGCAACCACGCTGATTGATGCAGTTGGCAACCAGACCATGTATTGCAGCGACTGCCACGGCTCGGTCACCAACCCTGCCGAAGGTGTAGTTCCCGTCGGCGGCGAGGATGGCAATTCATGGGGACCACACGGTAGTAACGGGAATTTTATTCTGAAAGGCGCATGGGATACCGGCTCCGCGCATAATGCAGGATCAAACATCCTGTGCTTCCGCTGTCATGATGAAAGTCAATACTCGGACACAAGCGGATCACCAGCAACTGCACTAAACAGTGGTTTCGGTGGCGCCGGAACCGACATCGCTTATGGAATACCTATCAACAACCTACACCAGAGGCACGCCTTTTATTCCACACAAACCATCCCAGCCAATGTATGGCGTTGCACCTCATGCCATACTGGAACGGCACACGGCTGGAAAAACAAGGCTTTTCTGGTCAATCTGAATGACCTTGGCCCGGAGATTACTGCAATTGGTGGAGAGGTTGCGCCAGGTGGCCGCATCCTCTCCATCGGCCAGACTGTGCCCAAAGGCACTGTCGCCCCAGCCGCCACTTTCCCCAATGGTTACACCAATGGGCCATATTACAGGGGTGCTTTTCTGCGCGTGAGCAATTTTGCTCCCAGTGGCGGATGGGTTAAGACGGATTGCACGGGCAGCTGTCATTGACACAGCTTATTATTTTGACTGAATGACATGAACAGTTGTAATCTTGATGGAGTATATATTTTTCATCGCTCCAGTACCTAAACTACTGCTGATTTACCACATCTCTGTCTGGCGCCACTTGGCTGATTTCAAAGCGCTATTGACCGGATATCCGATCCGCTGTCGAATGCAGCTCTTTCGCACGGCAAACAATAGCCCGGCAAGTGATTGCAGCGTACAATTACAATATGAATATCCTGATTCATAAAATCCCGCTATGAGTGCCTCGATAGCCGAGAACGCAGTATTGCCCGGCATCAATGAAGGGCAGCAAACCTTTCCCGTGCGAACCGTTACTGAGGTGCCGCTTCGAGTCAAAGGGTTTCTGGCTTTTGCTGCAGTTGTCATCTATGCAGTACTCCTGACCACATTTATTTTTGACAAAAAGGCGGAGCTGGTTGACGAATTTGAACGGCTGCAGAATTTGTACAAAATCGAAGAGCAACTCAGGCAATTGGACGCAACCGCATTCCACATCGTTATGGCGGTATTCATTAATTCGGACCGGGATGACCAGATTTCAGTGGTGCAGCGATTTCAGTCCAATTTCGAATTACTTAAAAGAAAAAACACCGAGCTAGCGATGCGCTACCCATATGCAAGCGTGAATCTTGCGGGAATCGAACAGGCTTTGGCGCAAGCGACTACCAAACCTTCCGCAGCCGCATTGGCCGCGATGAATTCCGAATTACTGAAAGTCAAGATTGAGGTCACTCAGCATATAGATGAATCGCGTCGTGAACAGGCTGCATCAGCAGAGCGCTTTCACATGCAATGGGATTCCGCAGCACTAGCATCGTTACTGTTCGGATTGATCGGCCTACTGTTACTGGGCGCCATCATCGGTTTATTTTTCACTAGACTCACTACCGACTTGCACATACTGAAAGCCAGAGCTCTGGACATCATTAAAGGTGAACGTAATGTACTGATGCCGGTTACTCGCAACGACGAAGTCGGCGAATTGATGCAGTCGGTAAACCAAATGGCGCGAGCCCTGGATGAGCGTGAAAAGGAGTTGGTGATCGCACGCCAGAAATATTTCCACCAGGAAAAAATGGCCGCTGTTGGAGCACTGGCCGCCGGGGTGGCCCATGAAATCGGCAACCCTATTGCGGCCATGTCAGGCGTTCTGCAGGAAATGGTTCACGAACAAACAACCGGGAAACGCAAAATGGCTGCGGACAGCAAGCTTGCCTTGCTTCAAACACATATTCATCGACTTTCAGCAATCACGCGCGAAATATCGGAATTTGCCGCACCTCAACCGGTAGAGCGTCAGCTGCTGGACCTGAATGGACTGGCCCGGACTACCGCCGGCCTGATGGGATATGACAAGAGAATGCGGCGTGTAAACCTGCGGCTTAATCTCGACAACCAGCTGCCAGCTATCTACGGCGTGGCTGACCAACTCACTCAGGTAATCATGAATCTGCTGATCAATGCCGCCGATGCATTAGAGTCAGCAGAAGGTCGAGCGCAGGAGATCACCCTGCTAACAGAGGTTGTCAACGGAAATGTACGGCTTATAGTCGCGGACAATGGTTGCGGCATGGGCCAGGACACACTCAGCCGGGTGTTCGAGGCTTTTTTCACCACTAAACGCAAGGGTAACGGGCTGGGCCTGTCACTTTGCTATTCCATCATCACCGGCCATGGAGGAACGATTGAAATCCAATCAACTCCAGGCGAAGGCACTCAAGTACAGGTGATTCTTCCGTTACCCGCCAACGAGGAGGATGAGACCTTATGACATCGTTACAGGTACTCGTCGTTGACGATGAACCGGCCATACGCCAGGTAGTGACCGCACAACTGCGCAAAGCGGGGCATTCCGTAGAACAAGCTAGCAGTGGCGAAGCGGCCATCGAAAGACTTTCCCAGGGCGACGTAGATATCGTCCTTTGCGACATCAAGATGCCCGGCTTGAGCGGTATAGAGGTATTACGCCAAGCTCGAACTGCCGGAATAGACACCGCATTCATCATGATGACTGCCTTCGCATCCGTGGACACGGCGATCGAAGCAATCAAGGCGGGTGCGGCCGATTATATGATCAAGCCCCTCAATAACGAGGAGCTGTTGCACCGTCTGACCAAGGTAGGCGATCTTCGCGGACTTCGAGCAGAAAACCGGGTTCTTCGCAGACTGGTGTTAGGGGTCAACCAGGAAGTGTTCGGCTTCAATTCTCCTGCCATGCGCGAAATGGAGCACATGGCAGCCAAAGTAGCACGCACCAATAGCACGGTGCTCATAACAGGCGAGAGCGGCACCGGCAAGGGAGTAGTCGCACGTCTCATCCACCAGCAAAGTCCGCGTGCTGATGGCCCTTTCATCCCAGTTAACTGTGGCGCCATCCCAGAAAATCTGGTGGAAAGCGAATTTTTTGGTCACACACGAGGAGCTTTCACCGGCGCAGACAAGATCAGGAAGGGGTTGTTCCTCGAAGCGGACGGCGGAACCATTTTCCTTGACGAAATTGGTGAGCTTCCCCATGCACTACAAGTCAAATTATTGCATGTGATTGAGCAAAAGGAAGTGCGCGCGGTGGGTAGTGAGCAGTCTCGTCCAGTAGACGTAAGGATCATCGCAGCCACCAATCGAAATTTGTCAGAAATGGTTGCCCAAGGAAAATTTCGCGAGGATCTCTACTTTCGTCTCAGCGTCTTTCACATCCACGTCCCGCCGCTACGAGAGCGACGCCAAGATCTCTCGGCCCTGATCAATTTCATGCTCCAGCGCAACACACGGCGCATGGGCAGTGGCGGAGTCCCTGTCACACTTGATCAGGGTGTCGAGGAGGTGCTAGTGAATTATGACTGGCCGGGTAATGTGCGTGAATTGGAAAACGTCATAGACCGAGTGCTGGTCATGGCTGACGGTGGTCGCATAACGCTGGCAGACCTTCCGCCGCAAATCCACAAGATAGCCCAGCCTAGCCTGGAGGGGATAGGTTTAAAAACTTCAGGCACATTACGCGAACAAGTAAGAAAATATGAGGTGACCATTATTCTCAGGGCCGTGGAAGAAGCTGGAGGAGATCGTCGTGCCGCCGCACAAAAACTAGACATAGGGCTGTCCAGCCTGTACCGCAAACTAGAAGAATTCGATGCCCCCAGGCTAGTTCCGGAAGACGTCGACAGCCAGATCGAAAATCGGGCAGATTGAAGTTTCTAAATGCATTAGCTGAAATTCTTCCGCCAAACCTTGCTGGGATGTAAATTCCGATACGCCCTTGGCAACGATGAACTATGCATATCGACATGGCGCGCTGTAGCATATTGGCAAGCTGTTCGCTATTGCAGCCAGCCACTGCCACTGCTAGAATTGCTCAGTTAGGTTCAAGTCTGGGCACGATACTTGGGATATCGCACTAAAGAGAGTGTAACGATGATTACGAGATATAAACTGGTATTTGGAATCGGCATTTTGGCTTTCAGCCTATTATCTTCGAACGTGCTGGCGGATCCAGCAGAAGATATGGCACGCGCAAATGTTTTTTATGAAAAACAAGAATTGGCTGATGCCTATGCAATTCTAAGGAAGATTGCTGAGCAGAACTATGCGCCTGCGCAAGCGCGCCTTGGGGAAATACTGGATTACACCGAAGTAGACGAGGAGGCGGTCGGCTGGCTTCTCATGGCTGCAATTCAAGGGGATGCAAGCGGAGCTTTCGGCTTGGGTAAAATGTACCTCTCTGGCGAAGGGATTAAAAAAGACCCTAATCAAGCGTTGTTTTGGATAAAGTACGCAGCAGAAAAAGATAATCTGAATGCCATAAGGGCATTGGAAAATGCATATCGAACTGGCGCAACTTCTGGATTGCCAGTGACGGTTGATCTCAAGCAGGCTCAATTCTGGGAAGCCAAGAAAACTCCCATGGAAGCAGCCCTGAGAAAAGTGGAAGAGGAAAAAAAGCAAGCCGCGCTGACCGAACGGTATGAAAGGCAAGAGGCACGCAAGAAAGCGGACAAAGAAGCCGCTGAAAAAGCTAAACAAGGACAAGCAAAATGACACACAGATTGCTTAATGTTACTTTGAAATTTCTCATGGTCATGTTCTTGTCACTCATGGCAGGAAACTCTTATTCTGCGGATATCGTGAATGGCGGCAAACTTTATGCCAAGCATTGCGCAACATGCCATGGCATGGATGGCATCAGCGTCATGCCCGACGCTCCAAATTTCGCACATAGTGAACGAATCTTACGTCCCGACATGTTCATTCTGGCTGCGATCAAAGAAGGAAAAAATGCCATGCCTGCCTACTTGGGAATTCTAAAAGATACAGAAATCCTTGATGTGATTGCTCATATGCGCACCCTGGAAAATGGGGGCCCGATAAGACCCTAAACTGTTGCATACCGCCCCCAAGGTGTGCGCCTTTTCTTGTCCATTTAATCAAATTACCTTTCCTGAATTTATGCACAGATCTGTCTTTACCCTGTTTTTCGCATTTTGTATCACTTGTTTTAGCGCTGCCTGCGCTGAATCCGAAACTGATAATGCCCCACTCCCGCGCGTCATTGAAAAATTCGAGGTAGGCGAGTACGTCAACGTACGCGCCCTCAAGATTGAACCTGAGAAGAATACTTTGTGGGTCGGCACCTCCGTCGGCGTAAACGAAATAGACCTTGCCACCTTCAACGTGCGCAACACCTTTACCCGCGACAGTGGTTTAGCGAACGAATATGTGTTCGCTGTCAGCGTGGACGCAGAGGGTTATAAGTGGTTCGGCACCAACGCAGGAGGAGTCTCGCGCTACCGTGACGGAACATGGAAGACCTATTTCCCTATGCACGGACTGGCCGACTACTGGATATATTCTTTTGCCAGCCAACGCAATGGAGACTTGTGGATAGGCACATGGGCCGGGGTGAATCGGGTTGACTTGAAGACCATGAAATTCACCACTTATGTAAAGGAATTGATAAACGAGTGGGTGTACGGTATCGCCGTAGATAAGCAAGACCGTGTATGGTTCGGCACTGAAGGTGGAGTTTCGATGTTTGACGGTAAAACTTGGCGTTCATGGAATCACAAGGACGGAATGGGCGCACCCAACTCGAATAACCTACCTGCTAGTACAAACACCGGCCTCGGAACACGATCCCGCCACGACTTAAGCATGTTCTCGGGAGACGGAAAGTACACCTACAACCCCAATTACGTGTTCTGTATCCATGTGGCAGATGACCAGTCAGTATGGGCTGGAACTTGGGGTGCGGGAGTGAGCCGTTTTGACGGTACCAGCTGGCACAATTACACCACCAACGAGGGTTTGGCTGGAAATATCATATACAGTATCGCCCAGGAACCCAACGGCGTTCTGTGGTTCGGCACCAACGGCGGCGTCAGCCGTTATGATGGTAAAACTTGGCACAACTACACTAAGCAGACTGGCCTGCTTGAGGATCATGTGTACGCACTTGCAGTGGCACCCAACGGTGACATCTGGGCTGGCTCTCGTCGTGGAGTGACTCGCATCGGACGATAATTAATTAGTAAAGCTTGCAAACACAATTGACATCAAACATGTAACGGCACTTAGAGGGGATGCAAATGCAATTTAATATAAAACTAGTAGCCGCAATCACGGTCGTCACAGTAGCTGTGGCAGCCGGAATTTATACCATCAGCACAAACAAGGCTGACCAATCCCAGCCTGAAGCAGCAAACCAGCGGGGCTCAGGTTTGCCTCCCAGCCATCCCCCGCTTGGTCAAAGGACTTCTCCTCTGGCAGGGAAAGTCAAAACGGATCCAAATGCCAAGTTCACTCGTTTTGGCGTTGGCAACAGCAACGTCAAAACAATGTTTATTGACGGCAAAACTGTTTGGATTGGAACCTCTGGCGGCGTAATTCGTTACGATACCAGCACTGACGAATACCGCATGTTCAACGTAACTAACGGCCTGCTTTCCAATGGCGTATTTCATGTGGGCAAGCTGGGCGAGTATATTGTGGCTGGCACTTATGGCGGAGGAATGTCACTTTACGACCAGAAGCAGGATAAATGGGATAATTTCAATGTCCCAAACGGTTTGGCAGATGCCTTCGTATATAAAACGCTGAAGGTCGCTAACGGTGATATCTGGATCGCCACTTGGTCAGGCGCCAACCGCGTCCGTGGCGGTGACTTGAAGGATCGTTCCAAGTGGGATGTATACACGGTGGAGAATACCAAGGGCGGTCTGCCGAACGACTGGGTATACAGCCTCGAAGAGGGCAAGAATGGCGAGATCTGGCTAGCTACCGAAGGTGGATTGGCGCGGTTCAAGGATGATAAGTGGCAGAATTGGAACCATGCCAAAGGGGTGGGAGCACCATACGCGAAAATCAAGAATGACCCCCAATACGGCATCGATCCAGCCAATTTCTCCGAGCACCACGCCAAGCAGAAAAAGGAAATGGGGCTTGGTGATACCGGGGTTGCCTTCAACCCTAATTACATCGTTTCTTTGGTGGTGGATCGCGACGGAGTGGTGTGGTGTGGAACTTGGGGTGGTGGCTTATCTCGCTACGATGGGAAGAAATGGCACCACTACACCATGGCTGATGGGCTACCTGGCAACCATGTCTTCATGCTGCATGTGGATCCGGACGGAAAATTGTGGGTCGGTACCAACAATGGGTTATCCAGCTTCGTTGACGGCAAGTTTAGCAGTGCGTTAACTACCGACGATGGCCTGTATTCCAATACCATATTTTCGATGGCAACTGCTCCGGATCGTAGCCAATGGATCGGCAGTTTTGGTGGCGTAACGCATCTTTCCGCCGCCAAGTAATACTCCACAATCCTACGCGGTGAAGTCGCAAACCGAAACAACATAATACATTCGTCAAAGTATACAAATACAAAAGGCGCTTGATAAGAACATGCGCCTTTTGATTTACCGCAAGGCAAGATTCCTCCTTCCCGCAAATATTAGCGAACTACCCTTGTTCTTTCGCCCATGAATCTTTCAATGTGACGGTACGGTTGAATACCAGCTTGATCCCAGGTCTATGATTGCGGCGATCCGTACAAAAATACCCCAGACGCTCGAACTGGAAGCGCGTTTCTGGGGCTGCATCTCTTACACACGCTTCGACCCAGCCATGCGCCACAATCAAAGAAACGGGATTCAAGAAAGTGCAAAAATCAACTTCCTTATCAGCATCAGGTTCCGGCACAGTAAACAGGCGGTCATATAATCTAAACTCTGCAGGAAGCGCGCAAGCACAGGATAGCCAATGAATTACACCCTTCACTTTGCGCCCAACAGGATTCTTGCCCAATGTGTCATGATCGATTGAACAGCGCAATTCAACCAACTTGCCAGTTACATCCTTGATTGCCTCGTCACAACGCAGAACGTAGCTGTACCGCAGCCGCACTTCGCCGCCCACACTTAACCGTTGCCAACCGGCTGGCGGGTTCTCGCTGAAATCGTCCGTCTCGATCCATATCTCCTTGCAGAACGGAACCTGGCGGCTGCCGAACTCCGGATGCTGCGGATGAAATCCTGCTTCTCGTGATTCAGATTTCCCCTCGACGAAATTCGTTATTATCACCTTCAACGGTTTGATCACTGCCATCACGCGTGGAGCCCGAGTTTCGAGATCATCGCGAATCGCAGATTCCAGCACGGCCAGATCCACCGTATTCTCGCTTTTGGAAACACCGATTCGCTTGGCGAATTCCCGGATACCTTCAGGCGTATAACCCCGGCGGCGCATGCCACTGATGGTGGGCATGCGCGGATCGTCCCACCCGCTCACATGTTTTTGGTTCACCAATTGCAGCAATTTGCGTTTGCTGGTGACGGTGTAATGCAACTCCAACCGCGAAAACTCATACTGGCGCGGATGGCAGGGTGCTGAAATGTTATCTAGCACCCAGTCATACAGCGGACGATGGTCTTCAAACTCCAGCGTACAGATGGAATGGGTAATACCTTCCAAAGCATCTGAAATACAGTGCGTGTAGTCATACATCGGGTATATGCACCACTTGTCGCCGGTGCGGATGTGGTGTGCGTTACGGATACGGTAAAGGACCGGGTCACGCATATTCATGTTGGGCGAGCTCATGTTTATCTTGGCGCGCAACACCCTGCTGCCATCTTCGCATTTGCCGTCCTTCATGAGTTGGAATTCGCGGAGGTTATCCTCCACGCTCTTATCACGACTCGGACTGTTTATTCCTGCCTGAGTCAGCGTGCCGCGATACCCACGCATCTGATCAGCCGTAAGGGTATCCACATACGCCAAATCCTTTTTTATGAGCTCCACGGCAAAATCGTACAGCGCATCAAAATAATCCGATGCCCATCGAACTTCGCCATCCCATTGAAAGCCCAGCCAGTGCACATCCTCCTGTATGGATTGCGCATACTCCTCGCTCTCCTTTTCGGGATTGGTATCGTCGAAACGCAGGTTGCATTTACCGTTGTAGTCCTTGGCCAGACCGAAATTCAGGCAGATGGACTTGGCGTGGCCCACGTGCAAATAGCCGTTGGGTTCCGGAGGAAAACGGGTCACGATGCTGTCATGCTTTCCACTCGCCAGATCAGCATCAATGATGCTGCGAATAAAATTGGAAACGGGAGGTTGGGACACGCTATTCATTGCCTATCTCTTGATGAATTCGTAATATTTGGAAACAGGAGGATTCTACTCGAAAATTTGAGCAGCAGAGGAGTCTGAACTCCGATCGAGGATAAAGATATAGTCAACACAACAGCTATGGTTAGATGCTGATTTTCAGCCACTAATTGCAAGGTATATTTCTCCATAAGTAGATGCGGCTATTACTCTCTCCTTAATGCACAATTCGGCCCGCCAGGGAGATAAACCATGAAAATACTCAAGTTATTTGGTAGAATCTGCCGCTATCCAAAGTATATCCGCGCGCCTGAAGCGCATCATTCCAGAACTGGGCCACGATGAACCTGCTGAACAATCTACACCGCCATTTCTTATGGTCCATAGTCGCGTTGATGAAACGACAATCTATTCAACCAAACCACCCAAAGTCGTCACCCAACCGGCCGGTTAATAGCTACCCGTCGAAGAATTTTTTTGCGAAGCCCAGGACAGGCTTTTGGCTACACACCAGAAACATAATTGCCTATTGTTTAGTTATGCTGCTGTTTGTCGGCCAAGCAGCTTTTGCCGAAGACATCGCTGACGCAAACCGGCTATTCAAACAAGGCCAGCACAGTCAGGCTATAGACATAGTAAATGGCTTCCTGGCCAAGAAGCCAAAGGATGCTCAGGCACGCTTCCTAAAAGGCCTGATCTTCACCGAACAAGGCAAGACTGCAGACGCAATCAAAACATTCTCGGCATTAACCGAAGACTTCCCGGAGCTACCTGAGCCATATAACAACCTTGCCGTACTGTATGCCAGCCAAGGGCAATACGAAAAAGCCAAGCTGGCCTTGGAGATGGCTATACGAACCCATCCTAGTTATGCCACCGCCCATGAAAACCTTGGAGACATTTATGCCAAGATGGCCAGCCAGGCTTATGATCGCGCCCTGCAATTGAATCGCAGCAATACTACCACTCAAACAAAACTGTCAATGATTAAGGATTTAATCGGAGATGGCGCACGCGTCAAAGAGCTCCCGGTACGCAACAGCCCCGCCCAGGAAATAACCGATTCTGGCGCACCTGTTATAGAAATGAGTGGCAAGCCTCAGCCTGCACCACAGCCATCGATTGCCGTTGAAGCAGATGACAAACATAAGCCTGCACCACAGCAAACGCCAGCTGCTCCAATCGCGATCAAATCAGCTTCGGCTGTCCCTCCCGCAGCATTGTTGGCCGACCAAGTCAAGGAAGTGCTTAAAGCCGTCAATACGTGGGCTGAGGCATGGTCATCCCAAGATGCGGACAAGTACCTATCATTCTATGCTGCTGATTTCAAAACACCTGATCAAGAAAACCGCGCAGAATGGGAAGCCGCTCGCAAGGAGCGCATCAGCAAGCCTGAATCAATTCAAGTCATCATCGGCAATGCAACGGTAAAATTCAGCGACAGCAATCATGCAACGGTTAGCTTCCGTCAATCTTATCGCGCCAGCCATATGAGAACGTCGGCTAACAAAATGCTACTGATGGTGAAATCCGGCAACGGATGGCAGATTCAGGAAGAGCGCACCAGGTAAACCATGTTGCGTTCGGCGTTCATATCCTTCATATTGTATGGCTTGCTGGCAACTGCGGCACACGGCGCAGATGAACATGGTATAGAAGCACAATTGGTAAAAAGCTTACAAGCAATCAATGACAATCGTCTTGATATTGCACTCAGCGAAGTAAACAGCCTGTTGCGGGTAAATCCAAACTTCAAGCTGGCACAGCTGGTCAAAGGCGATCTGCTGATGGCGCGTGCTGGAGCAATCAATAATTTCGGCAGTGCAGCCAATGCTCCGCACGACCAAATTGAAGATCTGCGCGAAGAGGCGCGAATACGCCTGCAAAGGGTACTATCCCGAACCGACACCAAACTCATCCCACGTTTTTTATGGCAACTTGATGTGAGGCAGAAATACGCGCTGGTGGTTGACACCAGCCGTGCCACGCTATTCGTATATCAAAATGTGAATGGCGTACCCCGCTACGTCACCGACTTCTACGTCACCATAGGAAAACTAGGCACAGAAAAAATCTCTGAGGGCGATTTGCGCACTCCCATCGGAGTGTATTTCGTTAAAGCCGATTTGCCGAAGAACCAACTTGCCGACATGTATGGCAGTGGCGCCTATCCAATCAGTTATCCGAATGAGTGGGATCGCAAAAACAACCGCACCGGAAGCGGAATCTGGGTGCATGGAACGCCAAGCGACACCTACAGCCGCGCGCCGCGCGCCAGCAACGGCTGTGTGGTGCTGGCCAATGAAGACCTAAAAAAGCTTGCTCCATATTTGCAAGTCGGCATCACCCCGGTCATAATCACCAACCGGATGGATTGGTATAACGAACAAGACCAAAGTGATCGCCAAGCGCTATTACAGGAAGTCGAGGCTTGGCGCAAGGATTGGTCCAACCTTGATACCCATGCCTATCTCCAGCATTACGCTCGCGACTTCTCCAGCGACAGCATGGATTACCCAGCATGGGCGAAGCAAAAACAACTGGTTAATAGCACAAAATCCTGGATCAAAGTCAGCCTCTCCAATCTCAGCATATTCTCCTACCCGGAACAACCGGGTTTGTCAGTAGTCAATTTCGAGCAGGACTACAACAGCAACAACTTGTCCAACAGAATGAAAAAACGTCAATACTGGATCAAGAAAAACAATCGATGGCAAATCATATACGAAGGAGCCGCATAAAATGAAACGACTGCTTACTGGATTATTCGCGCTGTTATTGTGCTGTGCAATGTCACTCTCTTACTCATCAACAAAAGGAAAACCGATCATGGTCAAATTACACACCAATCATGGCATTATCACATTGCAATTGGATGCTGAAAAGGCGCCCAACACCGTGAAAAATTTCTTGGAGTATGTAAGCAGTGGATTCTACACTAACACCATTTTCCATCGCGTCATTGACAACTTTATGATCCAGGGTGGAGGCTTCGAGCCAGGCATGAAGCAAAAGGCAGTAAAAGCGCCAATCCAAAATGAAGCTGCCAACGGTTTAAAGAATGACATTTACACCGTGGCGATGGCACGCACCAACGACCCACACTCAGCTACCGCGCAATTTTTCATCAATGTAAAAAATAATGGCTTCCTGAATTACAGCGCACCTAACCCACAAGGTTATGGCTACTGCGTGTTCGGCAAGGTGGTAGAAGGCACGGAAGTGGTCGACAAGATACGCAAGGTCAAAACCGGCAATCGTAGCGGATTCCAGGACGTTCCCATGGAAGATGTCATCATCACCAAGGCGGAAGTTGTGAAATAATTCATTTTCACTCGCTATCGCGCCATCCTTTCCCGCTTTCGGGAGGGGTTTGGGAGAGGGATTTTTATTCCCCGCAATAAGTGACACACACCCTTTTTATATCCGACCTGCATCTAAGCGCCAACCATACGCACAGCATGGTGGCGTTCCAGCGCTTCATCGCCACCATTGCGCCTCAAGCCGAGGCGCTGTATATCCTCGGCGATCTGTTCGAGTACTGGGCGGGCGATGATGATTTGCATGATCCATTTCACGCCGAAGTGATTGGCACAATACATACCCTAGCAGCAAGTGGCACCAAGGTCTACCTGATGCACGGCAATCGCGACCTGTTGATGGGCAAAGAACTTGCCAAGGCTGCTGGGGCAACTCTGCTTATCGACCCAGCCTTGCTCGACCTGTATGGCACACCCACGCTGCTTAGCCACGGTGACACGTTATGCACCGACGATGTTGAGTACCAGCAATTTCGCACCCAGGTACATAGCGCTGAATTTCAGAATAACTTCCTCTCCCAACCGCTTCCAGCCCGCAAAGCCTACATCGAGCAGCTGCGCCAGCACAGTACTGCAGCCAAGCAACGCAAAGACAGCGCGATCATGGACGTGAATGACTCGACAGTCGCCGCGCTGCTGCGCGAACATCGTTATCCACGCCTGATCCACGGCCACACCCACCGACCGGATCTTCACCACCATATAGTTGATGGCCACAACTGCGAACGCTGGGTGCTCGGCGACTGGGACTACAAAGCGAATGCGTTACGCTGTGACGTCAGCGGCATAAGATGGGAAACCATCCCGGGCTGATGGCAGAATGTATTATTGAAATACTGGTAAAACGAAAAAGTTTCTTGTAAAACGATCAACATGGGGAGACCCAGGATGAAATTCTTTAAGGTGCAACGCCACTCATGGAAAGATCAGAGCCAAAAGAATAA
>Ga0224495_10000799_pt1 | contig 23923 bp, 17 predicted proteins | sample SF_Jul11_sed_USG_FD_168128 | JGI IMG/M metagenome (GOLD analysis project Ga0224495, IMG submission 168128) | Sediment microbial communities from San Francisco Bay, California, United States - SF_Jul11_sed_USGS_4_1 | ecosystem: Environmental > Aquatic > Marine > Sediment | place: USA: California...
GAGGCAATCAAAAATGCTGGATTGGACATTACCTATTATGCTTATTCGAAGCCTAACAGAACCTTTACACCCAAGGTGCTCAAGGAGATTGCCGAGTCCGGGTGTAAATTCCTGTTGTGGGGATTGGAGAGCGGCAACCAGCGGATTCTCGACCTGATGGGCAAGGGAACGCAAGTCGATGAGATCGCAGAGGTGATGAAAAATGCTCACGAGGCGGGAATTGAAAATCATGTTTTCGTTATTTGCGGTTTTCCGACCGAAACACACGAAGAATTTGCCGATACCCTGAACTTCCTGAATGACAACAGGGAATACATCTATGCGATCAATAGCGGCCCTTTCGGCCTTGATGCCGGATCACCGATTGCCATAAACCCCAAGAATTTTGGTATCGAGGAAACATGGACTGTGGCGGAAACAGCTTTGGGGGGGCAACTGGCTTACCGTTGTTCAAGCGGTGTTACGATGGATGAGGCTTGGCAAAATTTCCAGAGAGCGCTGCCGTTCTTCCGGCCATTTCATCCCCACGCGCGCTTGTCTGCTTATTACCGGGACCATGCACTGCTGGTTTACAAACACTTGGGCAATAAGCTGCGGCCCGAACTAAGGCGGTTCCCTGAAATGGCCGATGTTTTGCCCCTCGCTTTAAAAAAAGAGACGGTTGAAAATTGAGCAGATTGGAGGTAATAGTGCAGTAACAGATCGGCGAGTATGGCCCAATAGTATGACGGGCAGGAAAGAGCCTAAAGCGGGATTTCAGCTTGGTTTGTTTTTTGACTTACGGCACGATCCCGGCTACTGAACCCAGCAGAATATTGTTCGGAGAAGCTTTATGATGGAGCCCAGTAGCCGTGGTTTCGAGGCTTATCACAATGTAAATGGAGATTATGAGATGTCGGATTTGGAAGTTATTGCGAGATCACCTTGCCTGGGCGATTGCAACCCGAATAATGATGGTATTTGCCTTAGTTGCTTTTTATCGTCCAGAGAGAATGATCTGTGGAATCACGTCAGCAATCAAGAGCGCCTTAACATGCTGAACAATGCTCAGCAACGCCAAAAAGCAAATTCTGAAGGCTTGCCCATGACCGAAATTGGTGCCGATAGCCATGCTTGATCTGGCGATGGCATTGCTATCAGTTTGTTACTGACATAACAGGAAGTTATTTTATGGCTTCGGTGAAGCAGAATGTCAGTGGGATTATTCATGCAGCATCGGAAGCATGCGCGGGAGCAGGTGTGGGATCGGCTGCGGTTGCTTCAATCCAAATTGAAATGATATTGGCGATTGCATCGGAACACGGCATCGAAATTGATAATGATGCTGCATCCGTATTGCATCACAAGTTTGCCGCAACAGCGCAAAGCCGCCAGGCACATTATAGTCGCCAGGCGCTCGCCGGATGGTTGCCGGGAATTGAAGGAGTAGAGGACGATTCAACGGTGGCCGCATACACTGCAGCGATGGGATGGGCTGCCAACAGTTATTTCGGGCAGGCTGAATCGAAATAGCATTCTGGCGGTGGGTGTGTTGGCAGCGTCCAATTCGGTGCTGCCTTCCTGATTTCGGCCTGGAGGGTTTGGAATGTGTGCTAATTCCGCCGGTAAGAACGATCCCGTTGCTGTATTCAGTCGGGCAAAAAACTGCAGGATGCGATTAATGAAACTCCGCAACCGGTGCCGCTCAATGGGCCGGTTGATTTGCATTCAGCTGTGTTTGCTCTAGTTGTATATTTTCTTTATTTCTTAAATGAAACCCACATTACCCAATTCTGAGACAAATCGCGAATCAATTTGTCCGGTCTGCGGGAAAAACAACGACTGCTTGCTCGCAAGAACGGACAATCCTGGCGAGCAGTGCTGGTGTTTTGGAATTGAAATCAGCGCGGAAGCCATTTCCGGAATTCCAGCGGAAATGCGGGGCAAGTCGTGTATCTGCCTCCATTGCGCCTTGTCGGTAAAACCATGAGCACTTTGTAAATCATGTTAACGATTGAAACAGCTAAACCCCATGGGGCATTGAAATGCGGATCTGGTGCTCAAATATGCGGGGGGAAGCCTTTGGTCGCTTTGAAGCAAGTCAATGCGATGGGGTGATTCATCAGTTTGTCTGTGTATGCCGTAGTTCTTATATCCATTGAAGCAATAGTGATACAATTTCTTTACTTTGGGCAGGGAATTTTAACCTTGATCAGCGAGATTAACTGGGAAGCATGAATGGTCAGCACCAAGAAGCAGGCAATATCGTCTTTGAAGAAAACTGCCGCAAGCGTACGCAGTAAGAATAAAGTTACAACTGCATCGGCAAAAAGCACTGCTTCAGTTAAGCGCACAAAAAAGAGCATTGTGAAACGACGCCCTTATCTGGTCGGCATAGGGGCATCCGCCGGGGGACTGGAGGCGCTCTCGACACTGATAGCCGTACTTCCCGCCGACCTCGGCATCTCTTACGTTGTGCTTCAGCATCTATCGCCAACCCACCGCAGCATGATGGCGCAATTGCTCGGGCGCGAAACCGCGATGGCAGTTGTGGAAGCGAAAGATGGCATGCGGCCGGAACCCGATACGATCTACGTCGCGCCCGCTTCCAGCAACGTGATATTAAAGGACAATCATCTGGTCTTGATCGAAGGATCGCGTGAAGTGACGCCGCGCCCATCAGCCAATATTTTCCTGACTTCGCTGGCAGAGGACAAGACGGAGGACGCCATTGGAGTGATCCTTTCGGGCACCGGCAATGATGGCGCAGCCGGATTGCGCGATATCAAGGCGGCGGGTGGCTACACCTTTGCGCAAGACCCCAAGACCGCGAAGTATACGGGCATGCCGCAATCGGCCATTGATACCGGTTGCGTGGACTGGGTGCTGCCCCCGGACAAGATCGCCAGCGAGATCGCGATCATTGTCCGCTCTCACGACAGAGTCGCCGTGGCCAAGGAAATGCCAGTGGCGCCCACCGCGTTGAAGAAATTGCTGATGATGGTCAAGCAGCAGACGCGTATCGATTTTTCCGGGTACAAAGAGGGCACACTGTGGCGCCGCATCGAGCGACGCATGGCGACCCGGCACATTTTAGATTTTAGCGATTACCTGACCTTGGCGGAAGCCAATCCAGACGAACTGGAGCAGTTGAGCAAGGACATCATGATTTCGGTCACCGCTTTTTTTCGCGATCCGGGATCGTTCACTTTGTTGCGCGACAAACTGGCCACCATCCTTTCGACCAAGCAGCCTGGCGACGAGATACGCATCTGGGTGGCAGCTTGCGCGACCGGCGAAGAAGCCTACTCCATCGCGATCATGCTGTGTGAAATGCTGGGAATGCACGCCGGACAGTTCCGTATTCAGATTTTTGCAACCGATATCGACCATAATGCGCTGGCTATCGCGCGGCGGGGGTCTTATGCAGAAAGTATGCTGGCGGATCTGGATCAGGATCTGGTGAAGCGATATTTCCACAAGGCCGGCAATCGGCTGGAAGTGTCGCGTACCTTGCGCGATATGGTGGTGGTGGCACGCCATGATCTGACCCAGGATCCGCCTTTCCTGCGACTGGACATGGTCAGTTGCCGCAACATCCTCATCTATCTGCAAAACGAATTACAGGCCAAGGTGCTGGCGACATTCCATTACGGCCTCAATCCAGAGGGCATCCTGTTCCTAGGCAAGTCTGAGGGAATCAACCAGCAGAATGCGTTGTTCGACGTGGTGGATAAAGTTTCGCGCATTTTCCGGCGCAATCCTGGCGAATCGCGCTTGGCCTCGATTCCGTCTTACCGCATACCGGATACCAACGAGCGCATGCAGGCCAAGGCAAAACCCGTGGATGCCGAGCGCCGTTTGCTGGATGAGGCAATGCGCCGTTATGCTCCTACTGCCGTGCTGGTCAACAACACCTTCGAGATACTGCATCTGCATGGCGATGTCACACCCTACCTGACCGTGTTGCCCGGCAAGCCGAATTTCAATCTGCAAAACTTGCTGCGGCACGACATGCGCGCCGACTTGCAAGTTTTACAGCATCACGCCGAACACCGGCAGGAGTCTGCCATCGGCAGGGCGCATACACTCAAAATAGACGATGTGAGCCGAGATGTGCGCATGGCGGTACATCCGCTCGACAGTAGAGGCATAAACAATCAGTTATTCCTCGTCTGTTTCGAGGTATTACCTAAATCGGAACCAGTAAAGGGGAAGAAGGAAAAAGGTGTGCTGCTGACCGAGTCGGAACGCAGCGTCCGGGAACTCGAAGACGAACTGATCTCCACCAGCGAGCGCTTGCAGACGGTGATCGAGGAACTGGAAACTTCCAACGAGGAAATGCAGGCGCTCAACGAAGAACTCGAGGCCGCCAATGAGGAGCTACAGGCGACCAATGAAGAACTCGAATCGACCAACGAAGAATTGCAATCGACCAACGAGGAGTTGAATACCGTCAATGAGGAAGTGCAGATCCGTGCGGCCTCCCAAGCCGAATTGCTTAACGAACTGGAAAATATCCAGAATAGCGTTGGATTCCCTCTGCTGGTATGCAACGAGCGCCTTGAGCTAACGCGCTATAACAGTCCCGCTGCCATGCTGTTCTCGTTAACGAATGTTGCACTTCTCCCGATGCTTCCTTCCTTGACTCTACCGGCAGGCATGAAGGATTTTTCGACCGTGGTGTATCAGGCCATACAAAAGAATCATGTCGTGGAGGAACATATATACTCCAGCGAACGCCATTACCTGTTGCATATCTCTCCCTACGAAACCAGGCTGGGCGGCAAATGCGGTGCCATCATTGTGATGCTGGATTACACCGAGCAGTTTGCGGCGGAAAGCGAAGTCCGCCAGAACCGCGAGATATTGTTGTCCATCATGAATAACTCCTCCTCGATTGTCTCGCTCAAGGATATGAAAGGGCGTTACGAGTTCGTCAACCGCCGCTTTGAGCAGTTCTTTGATGTTGTGAAGGAGAAAGCACTCGGAAAAACAGATGCACAGCTTTTTCCGCGCAAACTGGCAGATGATTTCCGGAACAAAGAACTCGATGTGGCGCGTAATAAGTCCGTACTGGAATTCGAAGATCACCTGGATTTGTCGGCAGAAAAAGAGCGCATCCTGCATTCGGTGCGTTTTCCCCTGCTGAACGAAAAGGGCGAGGTATACAGCATTTGTACCCAGGCAACCGACGTTACCGATCAGAAACATGCCGAAGATCAGTTGCGCCTGGCGGCACGCGTGTTCGACCGTGCCGGGGAAGGCATTATTATCACCGACCCAAACCAGAAAATCCTGACAGTCAACGATGCCTTTACCCGGATGACCGGATATACGGCCGAGGAGGCCATAGGGAAAACGCCCAGCATGCTTTCTTCAGGAAAACACAGCAAGGAGTTTTATCGCGACTTGTGGGAAAAATTGTTGTCCCGCGGTTGGTGGCAGGGTGAGATATGGAACAAGCGCAAAAACGGCGAGTTATACCTGGAGTGGCTCAACATTAATATGGTGCGCGATCCGAAAGGTAAGGTGATCAACTATGTTGGTGCCTTCAGCGACATTTCCGTAGTCAAGGAATCACAGCGCCGGGTTGAATTTCTTGCCACCCATGACGAGTTGACCGCACTGCCCAACCGCTCGCTGTTCCTCGACCGTCTGCGCCAGGCTATTTCTCATGCCGAGCGTAGCGGAAACACCTTCGCCGTATTATTTGCCGACCTTGATAATTTCAAGGTGGTTAACGATTCGCTGGGCCATGCAGCGGGCGATGAGTTGTTGAATGAGGTTGCGCGTCGCCTGCGTAATTGCGTCAGGGAACCGGATACCGTTGCGCGTTTTGGCGGCGATGAATTCGCATTGCTGATCGAAGGGGCGGGGGCATTGGAAGCAGAAATGACCGCGCAACGTATCTCTGACTCTATGGTACAGCCATACTTGATCGGGCGACAGCAGCTTTACCCCGGCGCAAGTCTGGGTATTTGTCTCTATCCGAACGACGGAGGCGATGCAGAGACCTTGCTCAAGAATGCCGATAGTGCCATGTACAAGGCCAAGGACGGAGGCAGGAATACCCATCATTTCTTTACCGAGGAACTCAAGCAGGCGGCCGACGAACGCTTCAAGCTGGAGTCTGGCTTACGCGGTGCCCTTGCAAAAAAGGAGCTGTTTCTTGTTTACCAGCCGCAGTGGGACATCGCCAGTAAGCGCATGGTCGGTGTCGAGGCACTGGTACGCTGGAAGCATTCCGGCGAACTTATTCCGCCATCCAAATTCATACCACTAGCTGAAAAAATCGGCCTGATGAATCAGCTTGGCGAATGGATCGCCGAGACTGCCTGCAAACAAATGGCGCGTTGGGTAGCAGAAGGGTACGACATTCCACAAATATCTATCAATGTTTCGGGTAACCAGTTCAAGCTGGGCCATGTTCCGGCAATGATGTTGCATTTGCTCAGCCAACATCGTCTCGACGCCAATCGCGTGATGCTGGAATTGACCGAGAGCGTGCTGATGGAAAACATCGAAAACATTCAAAGGGTGTTGCTGGAGCTGAAAGCGCTGGGTGTGAAAATCAGCATAGACGATTTCGGCAGTGGTTATTCGTCGCTGACGTATTTGCGCAAACTGCCCATCAACGAGTTGAAGATTCCGCGCGAGTTCATCATGGACATCGTGGATAATCTGGACGACCGTTCCATTACCCAGACCATACTGGCCATGTCACAAACTCTGGGGTTTTCCGTGGTGGCCGAAGGCATCGAGACGGAGGCACAGCTGGAAATCCTGAGCAACCTCGGTTGCAATATTGCGCAGGGTTATTTGCTGGCGATGCCGATGGCAGCAGAGGATCTGGCCGAGCAATATTTTCTTTGATATAGCTATCTCAACACGATCATGCGAAATCGCCTGAAACTCTTGCTCTAAGGCAGATCGTTTATCGGGGTACTTTAATCGTTATTGACCACGAAAAGCGATGCGCGGATGCGTCTCTTCACCGAACAGCCAGAGGATGTTTCCCGACAGGAACATTGAGATTGCCACGAACCAGAACGCGGCTTCGACCGAGCCGCTGAAATGCGCGGCAATGCCCAACCCAAGCGCGCCGATGCCGTAGCCGAGGTCGCGCCAGAAGCGGTAGATGCCGATAGCGGAACCGCGCCAGTTGGGGTGGGAGATATCGGCCACGGCAGCAGAGAGGTTTGGGTACAGCAGCGCCATTCCGAAGCCTGAAACAGCGGCGGAGAACGACCACCAAGCTATGCTGTCCTGCAACAACATCATCGCTACGCCCACACCGCAGATCCACATGCCCCACACATTTGGTTTATGGCGTCCGATATGATCGGACAGTTTGCCAGTGAAAAATTGCGAGCCACCCCACACGAAGCCATACACTCCGACGATCCAGCCGATGCTGGGCAGGCTCACGCCATGCTGGTAGAGAAACACCGGGTAGAACACCCAGACCAGTGCGTCGACGAATTTTTCCACTAGACCGGCCTGACTGATTGCGGCGAGGCGTTTGTCGCGCCAGGACACCAGCGTGAATACTTCCCATGTCGTTGGTTTTTCGCTGATGTTGGTCGGGTAGCGCGGCAGTGGTGTACTGCTTATTCCCGCTTTGTGTTTTGCAGCTTCGCTTTTTGCCCAAGGCAAGGTGTCCTTGACCCACAACTGGGTGATCAGCATTGCCAGCAGGATTGTCGTCATGCCGAACAACAACAATCCGGTTCGCGCACCCAGCGTGGTTGCCAGATAAGCAGTGATAATGCCGGCAATCGCCAATCCGACATAGCCGGAAAATTCGTTCAGGCCGATGGTAAGGCCGCGCTGGTCAGTACGAGTGATGTCAAGTTTTGAGGTCTGCGTCATCGACCAGGTCAACCCTTGGTTGATGCCAAGTAACACGGTGGCGGCGACTATCCAACTCCACGACGGCGCAAAATAAATCAGCAATGGAATGGGCAATGCCGAGATCCAGCCGAGTAACAGAACCTTCTTTCGGCCGATTTGTTCCGACAATCTGCCAGCAACAAAATTAAGCGTGCCTTTGACGAAGCCAAACGCGACGACAAATGCAGTGAGTAGCATAAAGGAATTTTTTGGCACGCCGAATTCGGATTCGGATAGTGCCGGTACAACGGTGCGCATCATGCCGATGGTAAAACCCACCAGCATGACTTGCAGCAGTTGGTGTAGAAATTGGTCGAGGTTTACCTTGATTCCATGTGCGAGATTGCCGGAAGTCATCGTCATGCGGCAATATTCGCGGCGACCATCTTATCCATCTCGGCGGGGCGCGGCGGGATTACGCTGACCAGATTTTCGATGAAGGATTCCTTGTTCATCGACAGCGCCTGGTTCCAGCGTTTCTCGAAACCGATGGTTGAGCTGGGCTTGCCTGACAAGCCTGCACCACAAACACTGCCCGCTTGGTGCCCGGGGAATATTTCAAGCTCGTTGGGCAGGTGCAGCAATTTGGTATGCAGACTGTCATATAGCTGCGCGGCCATCTCGCGCTCGCGGCCAAGCAGATCCGGCCTGCCGGTGGAGCCTACAAACAGGGTGTCACCGGTAATGACGAACCAGGGCAGTTCGCCGCGACGCATGTCGGTCACCAGCAGGCAAATGCTGTCTGGTGTATGGCCTGGGGTATGCAGCACTTCGACCTCGACGTTACCTAGGCTCAGCGTCTGGCCGTCACTCAGCGGTTCGAATTCGAATTCGACCAGCCCCTTGTCCGATTCGTGCAGGCAATATGGCGCACCGACCATCATTGCGAGCTTTTTGCCGCCGGAATAGTGATCGGCATGGACATGAGTGTCGATCACGTAATTGATCGTGACGTTGGCTATCTTAGCCTGCTCGACGTACCAATCTTCGTCGCCGGCTACCACATCCACAGCCATGGACTTGCCCTTGGTGCCACAGCCGAAGAAATAGGATAGCGAAGATTCCTTTGTTGGCAGTTGTTTGAAAAACATTGGGCGCTCCTGGAAATACAACCTGAAATTAAAGCAGGCAATGAATAGGCTAGATTCTTGCCCGCCTCTTTATGGCAGTGTACATTCTATCAATCATTAGAAGTAATTTGGGATGCATTGTTTATTTGTGCCAATACCGTTCTGGTTTTACTGGTATGTTCTAGCTATACGGAACAATAGTATGGCAAGGTGGCTAGCTGTCCGTCAGCGTAATACTGGCCAGCGCACATTTGCTTGAGATGCTTATGGTGCAGCTGGTTGAAACCGAGAGGCAGCCAAAGGACATCCTAGATTGGCGTTACGTAAAATTGCCGCATGGCCGGATGGGTTTCAACCCAATGACTATGTCAGCTTGATGTAAGCGACATCCATGCAGAAGCGGAGAAAGCTGTTGCGGAAATAAAATTATTTTGCATTTTTCAGTTTGATGGCGTCATCAATGGGAGACTGTAGGTAATTTGGGATGATGGACAGAGGTTGTTCCATATTGCCATGTTTGTGTTAGCCTTTGCCTGTCATGTCGCTAACATGATGAGTCGCAGCCGTTTTCATTTACGATCAAGAGGAGAATATAAATGACACCGCCTGATAATAAGCAGACTGACAACAAGCCTCGCGACAAGGAGCTGGAAAGAACAGTCATTCTTCAACGCTGTGAAAAACATAAGCTTGCTTATATGGCAAACGAGGGTTGCCCTGAGTGTGCAAAGGAGAAGAATGGAGTTGGCGATGGGGAAGATTAAAAACCGGGTTGGTTTGATGTCCTCAATCTGGTCTTAATACTGGTAAGGGTTCAATTCCCGCCGTCTCAAAACAAAAAACTCACCAGATAATGATGAGTTTTTTGTTTTATTGGTGGAGACGGCGGGAATTGAACCCGCGTCCGCAAGCCCTCTACAGGCAGTTCTACATACTTAGCCTGGCTGTTTGTTTTGATCCCTTACACGCCAACCGGCGGGCTGGTACGGGACGAGTCACCTTGGTTTTAGCTCCGGTCAAAGTGACCCTGGCCGGCACGATTCCATGTAATTTACCTCACTCATCTCAGCCTTTCGGCTTTGAGCCCCTCCATGGACAGCAGGGTGTGAGGTTCAGCCGACTAAGCGGCTAAAGCGTAGTTTTCGTCGTTTGCGACTAGTTTTTTCCAGCTGATTTACGAGGTTGCGGGTCCTCGGTATGCCCTACACTGCTTTGTAACCCACGTCGAAGCCAAGTCGTCCCCAAAGTGTTGATACGGTCAAGATTGTAACAGAGTCCCGAGGGGACGGATATCAGATACACAGATAAGCGAGAAGTTCCGTGGGTTGGTTGATGCTTCCGTATGCTTGCCAGTTTTTGACGGACGCATCGGGGCCAACGTAGCCGTAGTTGGCGATGATGCCGCACATACCTGAGGCATTCGCGGCCTGCATATCGCGCTGATCATCGCCGAGATATAGGCATTGGTCAGGCGTGACGTTGGCGACCTCGCATGCCTTGAGCATTGGCTCCGGGTGCGGTTTTGCATGCTTGCAGGTGTCTCCGCTGATCAGGCAGGCGGCACGATCAGCATAACCAAGTGCCTGCATTAGCGGGAGGGTGTAGCGGTGCGGTTTGTTGGTGATGATACCCCACTTGATATTGCGCTGCTCCAATTCGGAAATAAGGTTTTGGGTATCACCAAAAAGTTTCGTTTGTACACAGATATTGCGCTCATAGTAGTCGAGGAAGATGTCGCGTAACGAGATGAAGTCAGGATGCTCCGGCTCGATGCCAAAACCTGCCTTGAGCAGTCCGCGCGAACCGTGTGAAGCTTGCGGGCGCAATATTTCGAGCGGTAGCGGTGGCAGGTTGCGTGTGGCGCGGGTGTGGTTCAGCGCGGCAGCAAGGTCAGGCGCTGTATCGGCAAAGGTACCATCTAGGTCTAAAAACGCAGCTTTAAACGGTGTGCGATATGACATGGGATATTTGCAGGTAAAGAAAATCCGGGCTTTATCGGGTTGATCTCACGATTGAGTGCTGATTTTATAACCATGTTGCGAGGATCAGACTCGCTTATATTTGGCAAGATTTGGGTAGTACATTGTCAGGTAATAAAGACGAAATAGCCCCGATTGAAGCAACGACATTTGTTGCAGGTGCGGGAATGGCGGTATCAACAGACGAGATGGTTGTGGTGTCGTCATTGCTGGCGTCGCCGTTTCCGCAGCTCCAGGAACCGGAGATAGGGTTGTAGTACATGTGAACGGATCTGCCTGAAATCCTTGAACTGGTGCCTGTCGTCTTGAATTTTACTACGACGCTGAACTCATGGCCTCCGGCAATATCTGTATACATCAATTCGACATACTGTCCTGAGGTGATTGCCGGCAGGCCGTTGATACCCGTAGCATCGAACGCAAACTTTTCAGCGGTCGTGTAATACACTGTCAAGGGCGATTTAACACCGTCGAGCATTGTAAAAGCCTCTTCAGCTTGAGCTCGCGCTGTATAGTCCCCGTATGCGGGAATCGCCAGTGCGGTCAGAACACTGATGATCGCAACTACGACCATCAGTTCTATCAACGTAAATCCCTTGTGAATATTTTCCATTTATTAAAGTTTCAATCGGCTATGTGGTGCGGCATCATATCATTGTGCCATGAAGTTTTTGTTATTGAAGGCTGCTGTGAATCTGTTGAATTTGTGAGGTTCAAGAAGAACATTTAATCGTGTCGGCAGGCGATCATATAGTTCACATCCGTGTCTTTTCCGAGCGAATAGACCCTGCTGAGCGGGTTGTAGCTCAGGCCAATCAGATCGATCAGGTTCAACTCCGCATTGCGGCAGGACTGCGCCAATTCGGAAGGTTTTATAAATTTTGCATAGTCGTGTGTACCTTTGGGTAACAGGTTGAGCAGGTATTCTGCGCCTATCACGGCAAACAGATAGGATTTCGGGTTGCGGTTGAGCGTGGAGAAAAATACCCAGCCGCCGGGTTTGACCAGCCGGGCGCAGGCGGAGATCACGCTGGCCGGATCGGGTACATGTTCGAGCATCTCCATGCAGGTGACGATGTCGTAGTATCCCGGCTGTTCGGCGGCGAGTTCTTCCACTGGGATTTTGCGGTAGTCAACCTGTTTGCCGCTTTCCAGAAGGTGCAGCTTGGCGACCTGCAGCGGTTTGTCGGACATGTCGATGCCGGTCACGTTTGCGCCCATGCCAGCCATGCTTTCCGACAGAATGCCCCCACCGCAGCCGACATCCAGCACGGTCTTGCCGCTCAGGTCGGCGTGGCGGTGGATGTATTCCAGCCGCAGCGGATTGATGTCGTGCAGCGGCTTGAATTCGCTGTTCGGATCCCACCATTTGTGGGCCAGTTGGGCGAATTTCTCCAGTTCTATCGGGTCGGCGTTGGTCATGTGGAGCCTTTATATTCGGGTGGCAGACTGTACCAAAACTCGATGTGTTAGCCAAATCCGGCAGACCATCAAGCAGGTGGTTCTGGCGGGACTCGCTGTGCTAAAATAGGCACTTTAATCGTGCGCCCTTTGCACGCTTCAACTTGTCTTGGGTCTGAGTAAATCCATGGAACAACAATTCGCTAAAGAAACCCACCCGGTCAGCCTCGAAGAGGAGATGCGCAAATCGTATCTCGACTACGCGATGAGCGTTATTGTGGGGCGCGCGCTGCCGGATGTGCGTGATGGCCTGAAACCGGTTCATCGTCGCGTTTTGTTCGCAATGCACGAGCTATCCAATGACTGGAACAGGGCTTACAAGAAGTCGGCGCGTATCGTTGGTGATGTGATCGGTAAATATCACCCGCATGGTGATACCGCTGTGTATGACACTATTGTTCGTATGGCACAGGATTTTTCGCTGCGCTATCCACTGGTGGATGGGCAGGGGAACTTTGGTTCGGTGGATGGCGACAATGCGGCTGCAATGCGTTACACCGAAATTCGCATGGCAAAAATCGCGCACGAGTTGCTGGCCGATCTAGATAAGGAAACAGTGGATTATGGGCCTAACTACGACGGTTCAGAACATGAACCGCTGGTGTTCCCATCGCGCTTCCCTAATCTGCTGGTGAACGGATCTTCCGGTATTGCGGTGGGTATGGCAACCAACATTCCGCCGCACAATATGGGTGAAGTGGTGGATGCCTGCCTTGCGTTGCTGAATAACCCCGACCTGGATGTCGATCAATTAATCGAATATGTCCCTGCGCCGGACTTCCCGACTGGCGGTTTTATCTATGGTCTTGCCGGGGTGAAGGAGGGCTACCGCACTGGTCGAGGTCGCGTAATCATGCGCGGTCGTACTCATTTTGAGGATATCGGCAAGGGTGAACGCCAGGCCATCATCATCGACGAACTGCCATATCAGGTGAACAAGGCAAATCTGCTGATCAAGGTCGGGGAGCTGGTGCGTGAAAAACGCCTGGAAGGCATATCCGAGATACGCGATGAATCAGACAAGTCTGGTATGCGTGCGGTGATTGAGCTGAAGCGCGGCGAGAATGCCGAAGTGATACTGAATAAACTATACAAAGATACGCAGCTGCAGGACAGTTTTGGCATCAACATGGTCGCAATCATTGACGGTCAGCCCAGGCTGCTTAACCTTAAGCAGGTGATAGATGCTTTCCTGCGACATCGCCGCGAAGTTGTTACGCGCCGTACGATATTCGAATTGCGTAAAGCGCGTGAGCGAGGCCATATTCTTGAGGGCCTGGCCGTTGCACTTTCCAATGTGGACGAGATCATCGCACTGATCAAGGCTGCTCCAACACCTGCAGATGCGAAGTATGGACTGATGAATCGCAGTTGGCGTTCTTCGCTGGTGGAGGATATGTTGACCCGTGTCAGCGATGCTTCTCGCCCGGATGGACTGCTGCCTCAGTTCGGTTTGATCGGAAAAGGAAATGAGCGTGGTTATTTCCTTTCCGATGCACAGGCGCAGGCGATTCTGGAATTGAGGTTGCAACGTTTGACCGGACTTGAACAGGATAAAATCGTCGGCGAGTATCGAGATGTAATGGATAAGATCGCCGATTTGCTTGACATACTGGCCAAGTCGGAACGCGTGACACAAATCATTGCCAGCGAGCTGGCTGCGGTGAAATCGCAGTTCGGTGACAAGCGCCGCAGCGAGATCATCACTCACACGCATGACATGAGCATGGAAGACCTGATTGCGCCCGAAGATGTGGTGGTCACCATGTCTCATAGTGGTTATATGAAGGCTCAAAAGCTGGACGAATACCGTGCTCAGAAGCGTGGGGGGCGTGGCAAGCAAGCCACGGCGACAAAGGAGGACGATTTTGTCGATAGTTTGTTTATTGCCAACACGCATAATTACATCCTGTGCTTCTCTAACCGGGGGCGTGTCTACTGGTTGAAGGTTTATGAAGTGCCTCTGGGCAGTCGCATCTCGCGCGGAAAACCGATCGTGAATCTGTTGCCGCTGGAGGAAGGCGAGAAGATCAACGCGGTGCTGCCGGTGAGCGAGTTTGTTGAAGACAAGTTTGTTTTCTTTGCTACATCCAATGGCACTGTTAAAAAGACTCCATTAAATGATTTCTCGCGCCCGATGAAGCGGGGCATCATCGCGATCAATCTGGACGAAGGTGACCATTTGATCGGTGTGGCACTTACCGATGGCCAGCATGACGTGATGCTATTTTCCAATGGGGGCAAAGCGGTACGCTTCGACGAGAATGACGTTCGTGCGACAGGGCGCTCTTCTCGCGGCGTGCGCGGCATGAAACTTGCCCCAGAACAGCAGGTAATCTCTTTGCTGGTGGCCGAAAATGAGCAACAAAGTGTGTTGACTGCGACCGAGAATGGTTTTGGTAAACGCAGTCCTATTGTTGAATATACCCGCCATGGCCGTGGTACGCAGGGCATGATTGCGATCAAGACTTCGGAACGCAACGGACAAGTGGTTGCCGCGACTTTGGTGAATGTTGATGATGAGATCATGCTGATCGGTTCGAGCGGTGTGTTGATCCGCACACGCGTCAAGGAAATTCGCGAAATGGGGCGGACTGCGCAGGGCGTAACGCTGATGAATGTTGAGGAGGGCGACAAACTTGTGGGTTTGAGCCGCATCGCTGAACCTGAAGAAGATTCTGAATAAACCGACACTGGGGAGAGCAGTAAATATGACGATTTATAATTTCAGCGCAGGACCGGCAGTATTGCCGAAAGCGGTGTTGCAGCAGGCCCAGGCCGAATTGCCCGACTGGCACGGCAGCGGTATGTCGGTGATGGAAATGTCGCACCGCGGCAAGGAATACATGGGCATACACGCTCAGGCCGAAGCGGACCTGCGCGAGCTGATGGGCATTCCGGCCAACTACAAGGTGTTGTTCCTGCAAGGCGGGGCGCATCTGCAATTCTCGATGATCCCGCTCAACCTGTTGCGCGGCAAAACATCGGCCGATTACATCAACACTGGCGAGTGGTCGAAGAAGGCCATCGGCGAGGCGAAGAAGTTCTGCAATGTGAACGTTGCTGCCGACAACAAGGACAAGAATTGCACCTACGTGCCGGATTTCAAGAACTGGAAGCTGGACAAGGATGCGGCCTATGTCCACTACACACCGAACGAAACAATCGGCGGCGTGGAATTCAGCTGGATCCCTGATACGAAAAACGTGCCGCTGGTTGCGGATATGTCGTCCAACATCCTGTCGCGTCCCGTCGACGTGTCCAGGTTCGGCCTGATCTACGCCGGTGCGCAGAAAAACATCGGCCCGGCCGGCGTGACGCTGGTGATCGTTCGCGAAGACCTGGTTGGGCATGCTGACCCCCGCTTGCCGACGATGCTCGATTACAAGACTCATGCCGACAACGAATCGATGTATAACACACCGCCGACTTTTGCCATTTACATGGCTGGACTGGTATTCCAATGGCTCAAAAAGAACGGCGGCATTGCCGTGATGGAAAAGGCCAATGTTGCCAAGGCGAAGCTGCTGTATGACACGATTGATGCCAGCAACGGCTTCTATAATTGTCCAGTCAACAAGGCAGACCGCTCGCGCATGAATGTGCCCTTCACGCTGAAGGATGCGAATCTGGACGGTGATTTCCTGAAGCAGGCGGATGCTCGTGGTTTGCTGCAATTAAAAGGGCACCGCTCAGTTGGTGGTATGCGAGCTTCAATCTACAACGCGATGCCGCTGGCGGGTGTGCAGGCATTGGTCAATTTTATGAATGAATTTTCAAAACAACATGTCTAAAAAAACTGCTGCCAAGACTTTCCAGATACTGACGCTAAACAAGATTGCAACAGTTGGTTTGAAGCGTTTTCCCGCTGCCCGATACACTACCGGGGCAGATATTTCTGAGCCCGACGGGATACTGGTGCGATCCCATAATATGCTGGAGATGCACATACCGAAAACAGTGATGGCGATTGCGCGCGCCGGTGCCGGCACCAACAACGTGCCAGTCAAGAAGATGAGTGAGCGAGGAGTGCCGGTGTTTAACGCCCCTGGTGCGAATGCCAATGCGGTTAAGGAATTGGTTATAGCAGGGATGTTGCTGGCTTCACGCAATATCATTGCCGCTTTGCATTTTACTTCGTCCTTGCAAGGCGATGATGCGACGATGCACAAGCTGGTCGAGGAAGGAAAAAAACACTATGCAGGTACCGAGTTGCGCGGACGCACTCTGGGCATTATTGGCCTCGGAGCAATTGGTCGTCTTGTGGCAGACGCAGCAATCGGCCTTGGCATGAATGTGATCGGTTTTGACCCGGAGATCACGGTGGATGCCGCATGGAGTTTGCCCTCACAAGTTAAGAAGGCGGGCAGCGTGGAGGATTTACTTAAGCACAGCGATTTCGTCAGCATGCATGTGCCCCTACTGGATGCGACGCGTAATCTGATTAACGAAAAACGTGTTGCAGCGATGAAGGCGGGCAGCGTGTTACTTAATTTCTCTCGTGATGCAATCGTTAATGAAGATGCGATACTGGCCGGGATTGCAAGCAAGCATGTCCGTTGCTATGTGTGCGATTTTCCCACCAACAAGACCATTGGGAACCCAGGCGTGATTGCATTGCCGCATCTGGGCGCTTCCACGCAAGAAGCTGAGGATAACTGCGCGGTGATGGTGGCCGACCAGTTGCGTGATTATCTGGAGCATGGCAACGTGGTTAATACAGTGAATTTCCCGAATGTGACAATGCCGCGCGAATCCACGTTCCGCTTGGGTGTGGCGAATTCTAATGTGCCGAACATGCTTGGCCAGATTTCCACGGCTCTGGCGGACGCAGGAATTAATATACATAACATGATGAATAAATCACGCGGCGAAATGGCGTATACGCTGGTGGATACCGACAGTGCCATACCAGCTAACCTGATTGCACAGATTGCTGCCATTCCAGGAGTGTTGATGGTGCGAGATCTGCCGTTGGCGGAAGATCTATGATCCAGCTACCACCTGATTGATATTGATATGGAAGATAAGTTAAACCAACTGCGCGAGCAAATTGACAATCTTGATGACGAGTTGCTGAAACTCGCTAATCACCGTGCCGTTTTGGCGCAGAAAATCGGGTATCTGAAGGGGAATGGCGTGATATTGCGCCCCGAGCGTGAAGCGCAGGTGCTACAACGTATGCAGGGAAATAACAACGGGCCATTGAGTAATGCTGCGATAGCACAATTGTTCACCGAGTTGATGTCGCAGTGCCGCGCGTTGGAAGCTCCCGTATCGGTTGCTTTTCTGGGGCCGGATGGGACTTTTACCGAGGCTGCGGCTCTGAAACGTTTCGGCCATGCTATTCAGGGACATCCGTGCCTGACAATAGATGATGTGTTTCGCGCAGTGGAAAGCGGCGCTTCCCAATACGGCGTTGTGCCTGCGGAAAACTCTACTGAAGGCGCAGTCGGCCGCACACTCGATTTATTGATGCTAAGTCCGTTGCAAATATGCGGTGAGGTGATGTTGCCGATACACCAATGCTTGTTGTCAGTGACTGGGGATTTATCACGTATCGAGCGGGTCTATTCACACCCGCAATCGTTGGGACAATGCCAGGGCTGGCTGAATCAGCATCTACCCAATGTGGAACGCATACCCGCTTCCAGTAATGCAGAAGCGGCTCGATTGGCTGCCGAAAGCCAATACAGCGCTGCGATTGCCGGTAGGCAAGCTGCTGAAAATTTTAATCTTCCTATACTGGTTGAGAACATTGAGGACGATGCAAAAAATACCACTCGTTTCCTAGTGTTAGGCAATCAGCAGATAGCACCTTCCGGTCGCGACAAGACCTCGCTGGTAATGTCCGCTGCTAACCGTCCTGGTGCGGTGCATGACTTGCTGGTGCCACTGGCAAAGAACAACGTCAGCATGACCAAACTGGAATCGCGTCCGGCACGTTCCGGCCTGTGGGAGTACGTCTTTTTTGTGGATATTGAGGGACATCAAACTGATATGAAAGTCGCCGCCGCACTGGCAGAACTCAAACAGATCGCCGCTTTTGTAAAGGTGCTGGGTTCGTATCCGGTCGCAATTTAGTGACATTATTTGACCAGGCACAAATGCCGCTAGATACCGTCATTGATGGAACTTCTAGCCAATTTACTATGCCCAAACTGTGATGGCAAGTGGCTGGTTATCCAGCGAAAGCGGGCAACCAGTGTGTAATACACTAAATATATTGAATAGCTGGATTTCCGCTTTCGCGGGAATGACCGGAAAGAGTTAACGAAAGTTTGAAATGAATTACTCCGCACTTGCTCCACCTTATATTCGCGCCATTGCACCCTATCAGCCCGGCAAGCCGATCTCAGAACTGGAGCGCGAATTGGGCATCATTGGTATCGTTAAGCTGGCATCGAACGAGAATCCGCTCGGTTGCAGCCCCCGGGCCACTGCCGCGATGCTGGAGGCGATCAAGACCATTTCGCTATACCCGGACGGTAACGGTTTCGAGCTGAAGGATGCGCTGTCCAAACGCTACGGCGTATCGCACGCAGGTATCATTCTGGGCAACGGCTCCAACGATATGCTGGAGCTGGCCGTGCGTACTTTCCTCACCGTGGGCGACAAAGCGGTATATTCGGATCACGCATTTGCGGTGTATCCCCTGGCGACGCAGGCGGTGGGAGCGATTGGCATCAGCGTACCTGCAATCAATTACGGTCACGATTTGGGTGCGATGCTGAAGGCAGCGATTGATAATCAAGCCAAGCTGGTATTCATTGCCAACCCGAACAATCCCACGGGAACTTTTTTGAGCGCGGGGGAGCTATTGATATTTCTACGCGCATTGCCCGCTAATATCCTGGTGGTGTTGGACGAGGCGTACAACGAATACTTGCCGGAAGCTTGCCGCTATGACAGCGTGAGCTGGATGGAGGAATTTCCCAACCTTATCATCTCGCGAACCTTCTCCAAGGCTTACGGGTTAGCCGGATTGCGCGTGGGTTACGCGTTTGCCCATGCGCAGGTGACCGACATGGTCAACCGCGTGCGCCAGCCGTTCAACGTCAACAGTGTGGCGCAGGCGGCAGCGGTAGCAGCATTGCAGGATAAGGACTTTGTGCGGCGAACATTTGAGTTGAATCTGCTTGGCATGAATCAGATCACGGCAGGGCTGGTCCAACTGGGGCTGGAATACATACCGTCCTATGGAAACTTTCTCAGCTTCAAGATTGGTGAGGGCATGAAGATGTATCGCCGCTTGCTGGAATTGGGCGTGATTGTTCGGCCTGTCGCAAATTACGCGATGCCGGAATATTTACGCGTTAGTATCGGTCTGGAAACAGAGAATGAAAAATTTTTGTCTGCATTGAAGCAGGCGCTTGGAGAGTAATAAATGATTATCGTAATGGGCAGGGACGTTACTGACGAACAGATTGGTGCAGTTGTTAAGAAACTGGAAGCGGCCGGCTTGCAGGCCAACATTTCGCGCGGCATCGAGCGTACCGTGATTGGCGCCATCGGCGATGAGCGCCCGCTGAGTGAGGAGATGTTCACGCCGCTGCCGGGCGTGGAATCCGCGATGCATATCGCAAAGCAGTACAAGATCGTCTCGCGCGAATCGCACCGGGAAAATACTGTCATCGATATTTCCGGCGTGCCGTTGGGCGGTAACCAGATCCAGGTGATTGGCGGACCGTGCTCGGTCGAAACGCAGGAGCAGATGGATTTGTCGGCCAAGTTCGTGCATGAAGCCGGTTGCCGTTTGATGCGCGGCGGCGCGTTTAAGCCGCGCACCAGCCCCTACACATTTCAGGGCAAGGGCAAGGAAGGGCTGGACATCTTCCGAGAGGCAGCGGACAAATACAAGCTGCCCATCGTCACCGAATTGATGGATATCCGCATGCTTGATACCTTCATGGAAAACGATGTGGATGTGATCCAGATTGGCACGCGCAACATGCAGAACTTCGATCTGCTGAAAGAGGTTGGGCGCGTCAACAAGCCGGTGATACTCAAGCGCGGCATGTCCGCCACGATCAGTGAATGGCTGATGGCGGCGGAATACATCGCGGCGGGCGGTAACCACAACATCATCTTCTGCGAACGCGGCATCCGTACGTTCGAGACTTATTACCGTAACGTGCTGGACGTCACCGCGATACCGGTACTGAAGAAGGAGACGCATCTGCCGGTGATCGTCGATCCTTCACATGCGGGCGGCAAGGCCTGGATGGTGGCGTCATTGTCGCAAGCTGCAGTGGCTGCCGGCGCGGACGGCCTGCTGGTCGAGATGCATCCGAATCCTTGCGAGGCTTGGTGCGATGCAGATCAGGCGCTGACGCCCCAGGAATTGAAGAATTTGATGGGGGCGCTGGGTGGGATTGCGAAGGCAATAGGGCGTACATTGTAGGAGTCGTTAAAACTGGCCGACATAGGGATATCCATGGCTCAACCTCATTTCAAGAAAATCGTCATCTTCGGAGTCGGCCTGATTGGCGGATCGTTCGCGTTGGCGTTGCGTAAGGCGGGTATGGTCGATGAGGTCGTCGGCTTTGGTCGCAGCGCGAATAATTTGAAGCAGGCGATGCAACTCAGTATCATCAACCGTATTGGTCAGGACATCGCAGCAGAAGTCCCCGACGCCGATCTGGTGCTGCTGGCGACCCCGGTTGGTCAGATGGCGGAGCTGATGGCGAAAATTGCGCCGCATCTTGGCGCGCAAACGCTGGTTACCGATGGGGGCAGTACCAAGAGCGATGTGGTGCGCGATGCTTATACTCATCTGGGCGACAAGGTGGGTCAGTTTGTCCCGGCTCATCCGATTGCCGGAGCCGAGCAGAGCGGGGCGGCAGCGGCGGGTGCCGATTTGTATATGGGCAAGAAAGTGGTGCTGACCCCGCTGCCGGAGAATTCCCCTCAGTCTGTCGTACGCGTGCAAGCCGCATGGGAGGAATGTGGCGCCAATATTTACCTGCTTACGCATGAAGAACACGACGAGGTGTTTGCTGCAGTAAGCCACTTGCCGCATTTGCTGTCTTTTGTGCTGGTACATGATCTGGCAAAACGTGCTAACAGCAGTACGCTAATGTCATTTGCCGCCAGTGGTTTTCGTGATTTTACGAGAATCGCTGCTAGTTCGCCGGAGATGTGGCGCGATGTTTGCCTTGCAAATCGTCAAGCCTTGCGTAAAGAGTTGCAGATATACATTGCCGAATTACAGCTATTGGACAAAGCGTTGAAGGAAGGTGATGCGGCACAACTTGAATATACTTTCCGGTCAGCCCGCGAATTGCGGGCCAATTGGACAGAAAAATAGGTGATGATGAATATCCCGTTGCCTGTATCGCTTTGAGCATGACGGAATTCCTAAAACGTCTGACACCATGGCAAGCCAGTCTGATGCTGGTAGTAGTCAGCAGCATGCTGCGTATTATTGCGTCTACAAATGTCGGCTTGGGTACAGACGAGGCTCACTACGCGCTGTATGGCTTGCATTTGGATAGCAGCTATTACGATCATCCCCCGATGATAGGCTGGTTGCAGGCGCTGATTCTGTTTTTTTCCGATTCGGATATGGCATTGCGCATTATGCCTATGCTGCTATTTGCGGCGACAGCACTGGTACTCCATCGGGTCACGCTTGTTTTATTCCCACTAGAAACACCCTGGCTTGGATTTTTCAGTGTTGCGATATTGCAGTCCGGTTTGATGTTCCAGCTGATCGGCCTGTCGATGTTGCCGGACGATCCATTGCTATTGTTGGGTTTGCTGACATTGCTGGCGTTGCACGGTTTGCTCACTAATAACAGTTTGCGCCATTGGCTATGGCTTGGAGTTTTGCTGGGGTTGGCAGGTTTATCCAAGTATACCGCAATCACACTGGTATTTACCGTGTTGATGGCGTTGCGGTTCGATGATATAGCTCGGGCATTGCGCAGTTTCGGTCCATGGCTGGCGATGTTGCTGGCATCGCTGCTGATCATGCCGGTGTTTTACTGGAATTTTAAGCATGACTGGATTTCATTCGTGTACCAGTTGCACCACGGTACAGGAAACCCTGTTTGGTTTTTTCAGAAATTTGCGCTTTCACAATTAGCACAATTATTGGTGTATGGCCCAGGTATCTTTGTGTTCGGGCTGATAGCAGTTGCTGAAACTGCTCGCGACTGGCGTGATCGGGGCGTATGGCTGTGCCTATCACTTGCGGTACCGGTGCTGGTGCTGTTCGGGTGGAATTCCGGTTATCAAATGACGCTACCTCATTGGGTTTCGCTGGGATGGGCAGGATTGATTCCCTTGATTGCACGATGGCTGCATCGCAATTGGAACAAGCGGCGGATTCGTATTTCCGTCGGTGCGTCGGCAATTTACTCGATGCTATTGATCGTAATAGTATTCAGCGAATTTCTTATACCTTGGATACCCTTTCAAGATAACCGGAATCCATTGCGCGATCTTTATGGGTGGCCGCAGGCGGCACAACGTGCCTCTGAGCTGTGTGAAGAAATCGCGGGAAAGCCGGGCAGTCCGCCGGTATTATTTACGGATAACTGGACCTACGCCAGCCGACTTGCATGGTATGGGCGGCCAAATAATGTACAAGTTCTGGACACTCGTTACGATCAGTTCGATATCTGGTTTGGGGCTCCGCAAGATGGATCACGTGGAATTTTGGTTATCTGGCCGGAGCTGAAAGCCGCTCCTGAAACCGGCGGTAAAGGCCAATTTTCCGGGTGTTCATTGCGCGATACTCTGCCGGTTATGTTACACGGACATTTATTGTCCACTTTTTCTTTCTATGCATGCCATGATTTCCAGAACTGAGCGCTCAACCTTGCAGTCTTTCTTTAGCTTAGGCTGGTACTGGGGCGTGCCACTGTTTTCAATGGCTGCGATGACAGTCCTGTATGCAACGGGAGGAAATGCCAAGTTATTTGTATTGATGAACCACTCAATGACAATTGCAGGCGATACGTTTTGGAGCCATGTCACGATACTGGGTGACAGCATGGTAGCGATTATGTTCATCATGCCATTCTTATACCGTCGTCCTGATGTGGTATGGCAATTTATTCTGACAGTGTTTATTGCGGGATTGGGGGTTTTCTTGCTGAAAGATCCTGATGTTTTGCGTCCTCCTGCTGTACTCGATCCGGGTGACTTGCATATTATAGGGCCAGCATTACGGCACGTTTCCTTTCCTTCAGGCCACACTACCACTGCGTTCCTGCTGGCTGGATTATTTTGCATGCAGCAGATTAATTTAAGGGCAAAGTTTGTAGTGTTGTTACTTGCTGTGATGGCCGGAATTTCTCGTATTGCTTGCGGGGTGCATTGGCCGCAGGATGTGTTGGGCGGCGCGTTATTTGGATGGTTGGCTGCTGGTGCAGGTATCGGGTTGGGAAGGCGCTGGCAAACCGGAATGAATCTCTGGGCTCAACGCTCATTTGCGGTTTTGTTTAACCTGGTCGCAATCTGGTCGATGTTGAATTACGACAATGCTTATGAGGGTACATGGTTAATGCAGTCCTTAATTACCATGTC
>Ga0224495_10000800_pt1 | contig 23904 bp, 27 predicted proteins | sample SF_Jul11_sed_USG_FD_168128 | JGI IMG/M metagenome (GOLD analysis project Ga0224495, IMG submission 168128) | Sediment microbial communities from San Francisco Bay, California, United States - SF_Jul11_sed_USGS_4_1 | ecosystem: Environmental > Aquatic > Marine > Sediment | place: USA: California...
TCAGCATATGCAATACCACCTCTCCAATCTCTCTCCCCCCTGCGATTGGTTTGCTCATGACATCGACATCTAGGAGTTGTTCAATGAGGGGTCGAGTTTCATCGAGGTGTCGTCTAATTGAATCCTTCAATATCTTATACGGCATTTCAGGTCTCTCGTTATCCCGTAGCTATCATTAGTTCAAAAAAGACTCGATACAGCTAAACTCCTCGAAATCCCTCACAGAATGCTAGTATGTTCTTTCCAAGGTCCTTGAAATTGTATCCGCCTTCTAGGAGAGCATACCTACGACCAGCACATCTTTCCTTGGCAAACTCATACATCATCCTGCCAATCTCATGAAATGCATGCGTTGACAGATTTCCGCCCCAGTCATTCTCATATTGATCAAATCCAGCAGAAGCCACGATGATGTCAACATCGCGCGCGTTGTCCAAGTGTTTCTTCACATCTGCTAGGTATTGCTTATCCTTGTTGTCGTCTGGATTATAGATTTGGAAGTTCTTATCGTGACCTAGGATGTTGATATTTCCATCACCGTCATGAAGGTCAAAATCAAGTATGAATGCGGAATCAATGAGCCCCTGTGCTCTGAGTTCAAGTAACGACACAGCGATATTATTGAAGTAGCAAAAGCCCCAATGCGAGTCTTGAGACGCATGATGCCCGGGTGGACGGATGAGCGCAAAACACGGTTCTCCCTTCATAGCAATCTCACCAGCCAAGATTGCTCCTCCAGCGGCAAGATACGCCATTTTTGCCAGTGTTTTATCTCTCTCTACGCCGTGAATTAGATTCTTAGAATGTGCTCTGAATATCTGTTGTTCCTTTGCTGGTTCTGGCTGAATGAACTCATACTCCGGATGGGCTTTGAGAATCTCAACTGCAGACTCCAACCTTCCTAATGCTCCCGCAGGGGTACTATCATAGGACTGCAACATCAAGGGATGATATACGATTTTCACAATATTCCAAGAGAACTTCCCACGATATGTATCTGTGGGTTCTAGTTCTCACTGAGTTGATTATATGAAAAAGAATTCAGTGGACAGTACAGGCTTGCGGCCTGCCTGCCCCATTGGTTTGATATTTGAAGAGAGTGGAAAGAGAATCTAACCGAATAGACTTCCAAGCCCTGCGGTGAACTCTTCTTCTTTCTCTTCTTCTTTCTTTTCTTCCTTCTTACCCTTCTCTTTAGCTGCTTCTCCGCCTGCTGCGGCTGGAGCTGCTGCAACTGGCATGGCGGCTGCGCTCTTCAAGGCTTCATCAATGTTGACGCCTTCGAGGGCTGCTAGCAACGCTTTGATTCTACCCTTATCAGGTGTGGCACCTGCGGCGGCTAGAACATCTTCCATTGCTTTAGCTGACAGTTTTTGGCCAGTCTTGTGGAGCAGAAGTGCTGCATATACGTATTCCATTTTTTCTACCTCGTGATTGTTTATCCAAACAGGCCTCCAATGCCTGCTACAGATTCTCCCTCTTCCTCATCATCATCTTCAGGTTCTGCTGGTTTTGTTGCAGCCTCGGTTGGAGTATCAGCAACAGCAGCTGCTGCTTGAACATGATTCATGACTTCTGAAGGTATTGCATCCGGATCCTTCGCTGAGATTGCTGCTGCTAATGCGAATGCCTCTGAGTTCGCCTTGGAGAGGAACTGCTCAAGCATTTCTGGAACAAAGAACCCGATTTGTAGAACGAGATTCTTCGCCTCTATGTTTGCCTTAGCAATGATAAGTGGAATTGTTTCCACTGTTGGATATCCGGTATTGATTGAAAGATTGATTGCTAGTTGGTGACCCAAGATGACCTCGCTGAACAATTGTTCAAGATCTATCTCGAAACTATCTGCAGTGAGAACCTCGCCATCAGTATATGCTGCAATCAGCTTGAGTTGAAGTTCCATTGGTTCAATTCCAAGCCTGCTCAGCATTTGAGCCATAGCGTTTGAAATGATGCTTCCTGCCTTTACTGCAATTGTATCATCAGTGATGTGAATAACACCGCCCTTAACACGTGAGGGTATCTTCAAGGCTGCAAGTTCACTGATGAATGGTCCTGGAGCAACTCCAGTGTTCATGGCTGGTACCAATATGTCCTTTGGAGAAACTTGACCTCCCTTTGCAGGAGCTGCAGCCTTATTCTCACTAAGGAATTTGCTCAACGCAAAGGGGTCCTGTTCACTAAAGATGAATGCTACTGGCCCCTTCACATACTCGACAAGGTCTTTGACATTTTTCTTGGTAGAGTTCTCCAGAGCTCTAATCATGAGGGTGTTCCTGGCCATTTTCAAGACCGCAGATCCCCTCAGATTCTCTCGGATTCCTCCAAGTTGTTTTGCTCCGACACCCTCAACATTCACGAGACCAATCATCTTACTCTCGTTGATGGTAGTGGTTAGTTTTTCGACTGCGTCCAACTTCCATTGAGGAATTGTCTTCTCATATACTGACACTCAATATCACCAACCTATGCAGATATCTCAATGACCGGCCCCATGGTCATCTTGACCATGATGTGGCTGATTCTTGCAGTGAATCCCTTACTCTCGATGAAGTTCAGAATTGCTGCGATATTATCTGCAATCTCTCTATCATTCATTTTTTCATGGCCCACTTTCACATGGAATGTGGGTGTGTTCCTCATTCTGATACGAACCGTCCGATGGTATTGGTTAACTATCGCACTCAGGTCTGCCTGTGGAGGGAACGGTCGTGGCATCTTGCCCCTTGAACCAAGTGCTTGGCCCAGATATCGGCCTATCAGGGGCATCGCATCAACTGCGGCAATGAAGAAATCATAGCTCTTCGCTAGATTCTTTCTATCCCTCTTCTCTTCGCCAACCTTCGGAATGTCATCCTTAGATACAACATGCTCAGCCCCGGCTGCAATTGCTTTTTCTGCAAACTCGCCATCGCCTATAGCACAGATTTTTGGTAAGGGATAGAGTGTATTGGGTAGTACAAGTTCCTGATTGAACCTGTTTTCAGGCTTTGAAACATCTAACTCTTTCTTTCTAAAGTTGACTGCTAGATCAAAGCTCTGCTCGAACTTGATGCCTCTCTCAGTACCCTTCGCTCTGGCTTCAGCAACTGCTGCCTCTATCTTATCGACTTTTGTTGACACTCACTATCACTTCCTCAATGGTTCATCCAGCTGGGCATCCCAAAGCCCTTCTCGGACTTCACTCTGGAATTGTTTTGCGGTCTTACCTTCGATATTTACGCCCATCTGGCCGCATGTACCTGATATAGTTAGGACTGCAGCTTTCATGGTCTGGGCTGAGAGGTCATTTGCCTTACCTTTTGCGATACTCTTCAACTGATCCACGGTGAGATTGCCAATGATAGCAGTGTTTGGTGTTCCAGAACCCTTGGGAGCTCCCACCTCTTTCAGTATCAGTGCGCTGGTTGGTGGTGTTCCTACTTCAATCTCAAAGCTCTTGTCATTCGGATTCACAATTATCTTAACAGGGACTTTCAATCCTGTAAATGGTTGTGTAATCTCATTGATTTTGGTCACAACTTGGAAGATGTTGACGCCTGTTGGCCCAAGAGCGGGACCGATAGGAGGTCCTCCACTGGCCTTCGCACCCTCTACCATGGCTTCTACAATAATTGGTTTTTCACTCAATTCTTTCACGACTCCTAATGCAGTGCACTCGGGCGTACGCAACGCATCCGATGATGACGACCAGCGGGACAGAAGTCATACTACATCCTGCTTGGTCTACTGCATTTACTGTCATTTTATCACCCCGGACAATGGGCTTCATACCCATGTCAGATTAAGAGGATACGCTCGCTCGGACGTGTTCCGTTTTAAGGCTTACGACATAACAACATGTGAATTGGAATGAACTTAGTTCTAACCCATGTCGTATAGCGATCAATTGAGATCCGAAAACAGCACTTTGCTGAGTCTATACTAATCTTCATCAGATGAGTGTGCCCAGAACGAGTCATCATCATCGAAATCATCAAATGATGAAGCCTTCACCTCTTCTCCCTCTTTCGGAGTTACTACTACAGGTTCTTTACGTTCTGCTCTCTCAACAATCTTGGCAAAATCTGCATGAACTCTAACAGGTATAGTATAGGGGCTATCCATAAGTTCGAGGATTAGTTCCTCCTTGCCTGCATCAACACGCTGAACTTTTGCTCGCTCTCCCTTGAATGGACCTGAGATTATCTCGACAATATCGCCCTCTGAGATACCTTCGGCTGCAGGTGGTGGTGCTAGGAATTTATCAATTTCATCCAAGCTGACCTTTCCTCCAACGCGGCCTCGTACATGGGGGACCCCTGAGATAGCAATCTCGACATCTCTAAATTCTGTGGTTTCGATAAAGACATAGCCTCGTAGAGTTTCAGGAACTAGTATTGCCTTGACCCTCCCAAGCAGTTGATTCTTTGAGATTAGTCTAGGCCCGCCTTCCTTCTTGCCCTTCTTCTTACACCCCTTCATGTGTTGCTTCGTTGCTTTCTCAGACGCAAAGTCTTCTGAACAAAATGGACACTCCCATACATCACTCTCTCCTATCACAGCTGTTGTAATCAGGTCAGTAACACTACGTTCTTGTCCAATCGTAGTCCTAACGGCATAAATGCTTGTGGAGTTTTCCATTTTCTTACACTTCCTGTCAATCTTGATACTTTAATCTATAAGTTCGCAATAGGGGCGAAGCTGGGCAGTCTGAAATTTTTCACCTCAGCTGCAGATACAAGGGTATTGATGCTGAATTATGTGGCCGTTGTACCCCAAGCGGCTGTTACCACGGTCATGATAACCTGAATTATGAAACTCAGTGCACCCACGAGGAGCATTGCAAGTAGACTAATCTTTGTGCTAGTCCACAATTCTTTCCTAGAGGGCTTTGTAGCCAGTTTCAGAATCCTTCTGCTGTCGTTAATGAAGGAGCTAATACCCATTTTGTTATCACATCCCTATAGAATACTGCTCGAGCAGCATGGGGATGTGAGGATTCTGAACTGGTTCTCTTTTAACATTTGCTGAGTATCCAAATAGATTATGTCAAGCGAGGAACTCCTAAATCTGTCTTGAGATCATCTACCAAAGGAGTAAATGGTTCGGCTTTATCAAAGACATAAGGTGAATTGACTCCAGATGCAATGATGGTCACACGAAGACGATCTTCTAATTCTGGCATAATCAATGCGCCATAGATTACCTCAGCTCCTGGATTCACTTGTTCAGTCACTAATTCTACTACGCGTTTCACCTCAAGAAGCTGCAAATCTGCACTACCACTAACATTCACAAGAAGATTTCGTGCGTTCTCAATTGACACATCAATGAGTGGATTCCGAAGCGCGTTAATTACTGCCTCTTCAGCTCTGTTCTCGCCTTCACTCTCACCTAGAGCAATGATTGATACCCCACCATTCTTCATGGTAGTTCTAACATCTGCAAAGTCTAGATTCACCAGACCTGGTTTTGAGATCAATTCTGCAATGCCTTTTACAGCTCTAACAAGGACCTCATCTGCGACCATGAACGCTTCAGGTAGAGATAGGTCTGGTGCTATCTCCAGTAATTTTTCGTTTGGTATCGCAATAAGAGTGTCAACATGCTCCATTAAAGCATTGAGCCCTCGAGTCGCATTCTTTTTCCTGGTTGCACCTTCAACATCAAAGGGTAAACATACTATAGCCACTGTTAGAGCGCCATTCTCTTTTGCTGCCTTTGCTATGTGGGCTGCTGCTCCTGTTCCTGTCCCGCCACCCATTCCAGCAGTTATGAATACGAGATCTCCCCGAACAGTATCCTTGATGACATCATATGTTTCAATGGCTGCAGCTTCTCCAATATCGGGATTATTACCTGCACCTAATCCTCCACAAGTTTCTCTCCCTAGTAGTAACTTGTGATGAGAGTTACAGAAGTACAGATCCTGTGCGTCTGTATTTGCTGCAAGGGTTTCTGCACCTTCTACGCCCACTTCCATGAGCCTAGTAATTGCGTTATTTCCAGCTCCACCAACACCCACAACAAGAATTCTGGCATTGACTGATTCAAGAAGTTCTTCAAGCTCTTCATCAGTAGTAGCTGATTTTGCAACGTTCTTCGCGCGTTTTGCCTTTGGGTCACGCCTTCCGCCTGGTGAACTAAGGACCTCTTCTAATAATGGGTGCATATTAACCACTCACATCTGCCTTCGAGTGTTAATACCCACGTATTGTTACAAGAAAAAGTAGAATACTACCGTGGTAATACTAGGCGATTACTTGCTTTTTCTCTTCTTACCGGCTGTCTTGAATGTCTTAAACGTCTTAAGAATAGGTTCTATGGAAATATCGTGCTGGCGCAAGAACCGAGCTACCTCTTCAAGAGTTGGTTGTCCATTCTGTGCACCCTGTTTAGTAATTGTCAATGCGGCTACAGCGTTTGCCATATTGAGCGCTTGTTCTATGTTCTCTGAACGTATCCAAGCTGTGATGAATCCCGCGGCAAAAGAATCTCCTGCCCCCATCGTATCTACAACTGGGACTTCAAAAATATGAGATGTACAATACTCAAAGCCATCTGTGGCGATGGCTCCCTTTTCTCCCATTTTGAGGATGACGATTCCTGGAAATGTCTTAGCAAACGCTCTCAGCTCTGGTTCATTTGCTTCAATGTTAAAATACTCTTTGAGTTCTTCTTGATTGATAAATAGAAGGTCTGTATGTCCTAGTATCCTCTTGAAATCTAGTTTACCAGCTGCTCTACCCGGGTCAAGGGATATTATCATTCCATGATTTGCGGCTAATTCCATCGCTCTATCAATCATCATTGGAAATGAGCCTGCTAAGTGCATGACTTGAGCCTCAATAAGATTCTCTTCTTCGAAGAGTCGTTTCTCGAGAAACTTATTCGCTCCAGGTTTAGCGACAACAAGCCAGTCGTCTGCCGCATCATGTGTATAGATAAAAAGACCTGTAGATTGATTTTCAAGAACAAGAATGCAACTTGTGTCTACTCCTATCTTTGACATCTCTTTTACAGCAAGATGTCCATACGGATCATCGCCCACACAACTAACAAGAGTGGTCTTGACACCTAGCCGTGATGCTTGAGTGGCGAAGTTCGCTGCAGATCCTCCAAACGATATATGTCCCTCTTCGCAGATTACATGCTCGTTCTTCTTGGGGATTGTATCAACACGCATATCAATGTCCATGTTGATTCTACCCAATACAACGAACTCGCCGACCAAAAAATCAACCTCTTAGACTATCAATGCCATGATACCCTTCTGAGCATGAAGCCGATTCTCCGCCTGGTCGAATACCACGGAGTGCGGTCCATCCATGACTTCTGATGTCAGTTCTTCATCTCTGTGTGCAGGAAGACAGTGCATCACAATAACATCTTTCTTTGCCTTTCCAACAAGAACCTTGTTCACTTGGAAGGGCATGAGGGCCGCCTCCTTCTCCTTGGACCGCTCTTGTCCCATGCTGAAGAAAGTATCCGTATAGATAACATCCGCCCCCTTTACAGCCTCATCCGGATTGTTCACGACCTCAAGTGTTGTTCCATACTTCTTACTTAGATGGGTCGCCTTCTTTAGGATCACTTCTGAGGGTGTATATCCCTTGGGAGAACCGATTGTGACATCCATCCCCATGATAGTACAGCCCTGCATTATGGAATTACTCACATTGTTTGAATCTCCAACATAGACAATCTTCTGTCCCTCTAGACTTCCTCTATGCTCTTCAATTGTTAACATATCTGCCATAATTTGACAGGGATGAAGGAGATCAGAGAGACCATTGATAACAGGTACAGTGGCATACTTAGCTAAATCTGTTACATCACTATGGGCAAACACTCTTGCCATAATTACATCACAATACCTACTGAGTACTTGAGCTGTGTCTCCAATTGTTTCGCCGCGCCCAAGCTGGGATCCGCCTGGTTCTAGGTAAAGAGCATGCCCCCCAAGTTGAGTCATTCCCACTTCAAATGATACACGAGTTCTCGTGGATGACTTCATGAAAATCATTGCTAGGGATTTTCCTTTTAGCAGTTCATGTGGCTCTCCGCGCTTCTGTTTTCGTTTAAGATCAGCACCAGCATCTAAGAACTGCCTTAATTCATACCTTTCAAAGTCTGATAAGTCAATGAAACTTCTACCTTTCAGGCTCAATATTAACACCTCTAGGCTTGTATACTGCCCTTCATATGAGCCTCGTATAAAAAGCTCACCACTTGCTCAATTATTGCCAATTAGTCTCTGGGCAAACCAATCTGGATCGAATTGCTCAATATCATCGTAACCCTGTCCGATTCCTATGAGGACGATGGGTCGTCCAGTAATGAAGGCGATAGAAAGTGCTGCGCCGCCTGATGGATCCGCGTCTACCTTTGTGAGAATTGCCCCGTTGATATCAATGGCTGCGTTGAACTCCCTTGCCTGTGAAAGCGCGTCATTCCCAGCTAAAGCATCTCCTACAAAGAGTTTGAGGTCTGGATTAGCAACTCGTACTATTTTCTTCATCTCTTCCAAGAGGTTCTTGTTACTCTGCATCCTTCCAGCGCTATCTATCAATACCACGTCAATATGCTTTGCCTTTGCATGTGCGATGGCATCGAAAGCTACTGCTGCAGCATCCGCCCCATAGTCTTGTTTGATGAGTCGAATTCCCACACGTTCTGCGTGGCGCTCTAACTGTTCAATACTCCCAGCTCGGTAAGTATCTGCTGCTGCGATAACCACAGAAAATCCACTCTTCTTGAGCATATTTGCAACCTTGGCAAGTGTCGTGGTCTTTCCTGTACCATTGACTCCAACGAAAAGAATTGTTGTAATTTCCCCTTTAGTCTTCTTTTCCTTCACAAACTCCATTAGGTCAAGTGGATGTTTCGGGGTTAGTACTTCCAATATGGATTCGAATATTGCCGTCCTGAATAGCTTGCTTACGTTTTCTAGTCTTCCTGTTCGAGTTCCAAGGAGTTTCTCCTTCGTGAGTTCACAGATGTGCTCAGCTGCTTCGACTGCAACATCATTCTGTATCAATACCATCTGCAGTTCCCAGACTGCGTCTTTGAGGTTCTTCTCGCTCAGTTCTTTTGTAGTAGTCTTTACGACCGCTTTTTCAAGAGATCCCCTGAGTTTATCAAACACTCAGTATCGCCCCCTACTCTTGAGAAGCACCGTTCTGAACCTTTGCCGCAAGTTGTTGGAACTGCGAGTTCAAAGCCGAGGCACGAGCGATAAGCTTCTGATATTCCTCTGTCATCGATTGGTACTGCTTCTCAAGGCCCTCAATTGAGCTCTGTACTGCTTTCTTGGCTTCTTCCAAGCTTTGTTCAATTCTGACACCACTGCCAATTCCTCGGGTCACCTTTGAGGGATTAACAAGTCTTGCCTCAACGAAGATATTACCACCGACATTCATCATCATCTCCTCTCCCTCACTCTTCCCCTCAATTTCCTTAAGGACCATGAGCCCCGATTGGTAATTAGTCAGATAGGCCTGTATTATCTCAATTCTTTGCTGTAGCACTGAGATATTTGATTCTGTAATCTGCTGTTCAGTATAGATTCTCTGGAGAAGTTGCTGTTGCTCTTCACTCATGAGAACTCGCTCTCCAGACCAAGAATTCTCCGAAGGTCCAGATCTGTCACTTCTTCAGGTTTGAGTTGTTTGACCTCACTGATAGTAATATATTTCCTTCTTACTCGATGACGACTGCCAAGTTCTGAGAATATTTTCTCGCGAACATGGTCTTCCTTTTCGCCAAGAAGCTCCCTAGTGAATCTGAATTTTCTTTTATTCTTTGTATACTCGCCTGATGCTCGCCAAATTTTTGAACTCATATTGGTCACACCTCATCTAAACGAATCCTAGAACCTGACTGATATGGGCAAGTTCCACACCCGTTGTGTCAGATCCTGCGATCATTCCATCAACATTAGCTAGCACGCCCAGACTGGTGTAGGGGCTACCTCTGTTAACTGTTCCAACCTCTACCTGTACTTTTAACAGCTGTGATAGCTGGTCAATCTCTTCACTTGTTGCTAAGGGATGGACCACTGCTCCTTGATTTGTAATAACGGAATTCGCTCCTACTATTGGCAGTTTGGCAATAGTGTATGGCATCACTTCAACACCAAGGACATCCGAGATTTTCTGTCTTGACTTCGAGTTGAAATCCGGGTGACATATAGCTCCATTATCATTTGCTGCGATGATGTTACCCAGAGCTGTCATCTTGTCATCAATCCAGTCTACATTGACCTCTGAAGATTTCTTCAGTGTTTTCAGTTCTTCATCTGTAGTTGTATAGGGAACAAGAATTCCATTGGAAGTGGCTGCTGACATAAGACCCACTGCATCTAATGTCGCAACAGTGGATTGAATTAGTGGGAGGTTAAACACTCTCTCCACATCGCTCAGACTCTTCTCTGAAATATTGGGGCTGATAAATACAAAACGGTCTGTGGCGATTCCATAAGCTCCAACATTAGAATCGCCCTCGAAGTTCGTTCGGGCGATCATTCTAGGCTATCCCTCCGCAAGATAGACACGTACAAGATTATCTGAATTCTTAGTAGCTCTGATTCTGAGCCTTCTTGGTGGTTTCTGAATGCCTCTAGCCCATATTCGATCATTGACTTCGGGCTGAATAAGAAGTTCTTCAGGTTTCATATGTTTCTCAACAAACTCTCTGAGAATTCTCACGGATCTATTGGCTCGACGAGGTCTACTACCAGTCCAATATGCTCTCCGTAGGGGGACCGTGTAAATGCGCTCGTCAATAATCTCCTCTTCTTCAGGTACAGCCTCTTCAGCAACTTTCTCTTCAGCCTTAGGTGCTTCTACCTCAGTGGGTGCTTCCTCTAATTCATCGATCTCTTCAATCTCTTCCAGTTCTGGTTCTTCTTTAGAGACCTTGGCTTTGGTTTCTTTCTTCTTTGACATTTAGACCCACCTTACTATGGCTTCAGCTTTGACTGGCGCCAGTTTCGCTGCCCTGGTGTTCTTCTGGTCTTACCACCGGTCTTCATAACGACCCATGATGGTACAGAGGAATTACTCCGCATTGCTTTTGCCATTCTAAGTTTCTTTGCGAGTGGCTTGTTTCGTGCCATATTAATCACCTTTGCAGCTTTTACCTGAATGTTATTTTTCGTTCGCGCTCTTTTCCCTGCAGCTGCTGCAAGAGCGCCTTCAATTGTTCGTCAGTTACCTGACCTTTGAGTCGGCCAGAACTTGCAAGCTGAATTAACTGCATCTCGATTTGTTCAGCAAACTGCTGTTTTACCATCTTGATGTTGGTCAATCGTTGCCTTGCTTCAGGCGTAAGAATCTGCCTTAGTATTGCCTCTTTCTGAGCCTGTACTTCAGCAGCAGCTTGTTCTTCTGCCTTTTCTCTGAGTGCCTGTTGCTGAAGGGATGCCAATTTTCTTTGGCGAATAGCTTCTAGCTCATCATCACTCATTCTGCCATGTCACCTGGCTTAGTACTTTTCAAGCTCTGGAATAGCCTTTGAGAGTTCCAACTTCAAGGTCCCTGATAGCTTGTCCATATATGACCTACCTATATCAGTCATTTCTCGTCCCTTGCCACCACGTTTTTTCACGAAACCTGCCCGTTCGAGTTGTTGTAGTGCAGTCCTAATGATTGCACCACCGCCCTTGGCGAACTCGTTTGGATGGTTTCCACGCCGATTCCTTCCTCCGTACGCGATACGCAATTTTCCAGTTCCTACTGGTCCGTAGAGATAGAGTTTCCTCAGGATGCTTGCACATCTGACGTACCAGAAGTCCGCATCATCCGGAGCTCTCTCTTTATGGATTCCAGTCTTTACATATGGAACCCAGTCTGGAGGAGATATCTCTTCTCTAGACTTCAGGTCCTGAGCGAGTCGCCGAATCAGGATGTTGGCTGGGATATCATAGACTGTAGGCATTATCAGTCACCAATCTTATTGAGTACGGTCACCTAACACGATTTCGGCCGGAGACCTACCTCAAAAGGCTGGAGTCACCGTCTAGACTCCGCTTAAAAGATTGTCGTTGTGTTGGAGAAAAGCTTGTTGATTTATGCTCTTTGAGACGCACGAAACCTGAATATAATTGCAGTATTTCCTCGAACACCTGCAAGTCTGGCTCCCGTCTTTTCACACAGACTATTGATGAGCTCAAGTTTGTCACTCTCTTCCATTGCACTGCGTAGCATACGAACCTTGATGTATTGATGTTTCTTAAGTAGGCGCACAATTTCCTTGACTAGATTATCTGAGACTCCTCCCTTTCCAATCTGAGCCATTGCTGGATCTTGCCATGCTATCTTTACTCTTGCAGGATCTGCTTCAGATTTCATTCTTCATCACTCGTTTTGTCTTTTTCATCTTTGATTAACCTATGCCTGTGACCTTGTCTAGGATGCATAATACCTCTTGATATGTCCACACTCTGTGCATGTGACCACTACATGTCTCGACCTGTTATGCCTAATCCTGACTCTACAGGTATCTCCGGGAATCAGGATAGTGCCGCACCCTTTACAGATCCTTCTATTGACTTCTCGTGGGATTTTGATTCGTGCTCGTTGTGCAATCTTCCGAGCGCTTAACATCTGTTTCCGAGCAATCTCCGGTCGTATTTTTGCCTCTTGCAGAGCCTGTCTCCAGAGAATCCCTATCCTTGCCTGTGCGAGTCGATGTATCTTTTCCTTTGCGAACTTTCTCTTTGACAAGGATTCACCTCTTGATCTTTAGACAGCGTTCAAACTGCTTAAATTGTTCGTGTAACTCACTACATTAGGGGTCTATCATGCTGACTGTGATTCTATTAGACTGTGCTTTGGAGATTGTGCCCTCTGAGATATCTTCATTCAAGGACATTCAGAAACAGGCTGGTCGAAAGGGGAAGAAACCAAACGAGATCTTGCTCGATCAAACATATCATGGTAGGGCGATGACAAAATTAGACAAGAGCGATAGACGAGGTCGACCTGATATTATTTTCCATTCCCTTGTGACGCTCCTAGAAACCCCCCTCTGTAAGGAAGGACTCCTCAGAGTCTATCTCCATCTTCAAGACAAACGAGTTGTTGAGATAAATCCCGAAGTTCGGCTCCCTCGTAACTACGATCGATTCGTGGGTCTCATGGAGCAATTGCTCATCGAAAAGCGTGTTCCTGTTGAGGGAGAACCGCTGCTTGAAATCACTAGACGGACCCTCACTGATCTACTCTCCAAGCTGAAGGAAGAACACAGTGGTACTACAACAATCCTAGCAATAGAGGGCGGAAAAAGAACTGGTGTACAGGATTTCAGGGACTTGTTACCAGATGATGCATCAGTTCCAGTAGTCGTGGGCATTGGTGCATTCCCGCATGGTGATCTCTCAGAGGACATCAAGCAGCTATTCGACCTACATCTGGAACTCGATAGAGAAGTCATGATGGCTTGGCACGTGTGTGCTGAAGTCCTCTGGATATACTCTGAGCGAATAGATGTGATTCGTAGACGATACTCTTAGATCTAATCTTTGATGGTTCACACCTAGCATCCTCGAACAGTCCCTCTACATTCTTGTTTCTGCCATTTCCTGTGAGGTTGTTTTTCAACACAATGTTCCTACTGTCAAAAGACTCATATCTAGATATATTCGCGAATCCATGTCATGGGGGAATTTCTTCAATCAAATCATAGTCCTACAATGGATGAATCAAGAATATCGTGGTTCTCTCGACGAGACTTGGTTCTCATCATTATCGGAGGAACAGTATCTGCATCTCTTGGTCTACTCCTTGCGAGTCCTATAGGTTCAAGTTATGACTTTGCACCTCTCATCTTCTCAGCAAACACCGTTTCTATGGTCTTTGCTACTGGCCTGTTTTTCTTTTTGACAGCGGGTCTATTACTTGGTAGTCGTTCATCTCATCTCTACCTCTTGTGTAAGATTAAAGAGATTGGAACAAGGAAAGCGTTTCTAATCCGTATTCTTCATATCCTAGTATTCACAACCAGCTTCACAATTATCTTCACCGTCGTCGTATTCTTGTACCCAGTGATTCTTGCTGCAATGGCGTATTACCCTGTCAGCTTCAACCACTTCTCCTTTTTCCCAGCCGTCCTCGGAGCATCGCTGATTGGATCAGTACTACTAGCCTTGATAGCATCATCTCTTGCTATCCTCACAGATGACTCACGGCTATGTACGATACTAGGGTGTGTGTCGACTCTATTAATTGCATTTCTTGGTGGTTGGAACACAGTGTCCAATCCCTGGACCTATTCACTCACTCGAAACCTAGCCTTTCTGAGCCCGCATAACATGGTCCGCGCGCTGGCAATTGTACTGAGTGGCTATCAGTTCGAGAATGCTAACAGAATGATTGAATTTGTAGGATTTGCTTTTTCAACGGAGAGTCTTGCTATTGCATTCTTTCTTCTTGGTATAATATCGATTATGTTAGTCATCGTAGGGCAGAAGGTTATGATTAGGAATTCGAAGCGCTGGATTGCCTTAGGAGGCATAACTCCAAGTCAAGAGATTTGGTCTACAGCAGTTCCTACTGAGAAAGGCTTGCTAACCAATCGCATCAAACGTGGTCTGCGGATTCAGAGAGGACTGACAACACTTGTCATTGGTGCTCTCCTTGTATCAATGATGGCAGGCGTGTCGATGTATACCACATACCTGAGTAATAGCACATTATTCATTCATTATGTCAGTCCTGGCGACAAAGAGATGATTTCAGTGGGGAAATGGAACATTTATGGCGTCGATGTTCAACCACCATACCCAGGTCTCTTTAATGGCCTGTATTTTTACTGTTTTATTGAAACTTGGGGGAATGCCTCAGACTCCTTAAGTTTCTATTTTGGTATCGTTGCGATGAACTCCACCGAGTTCAATTCCATTGATGAAGAGGGTCGTCTTGCGTTACTCCCAGGTTATCGATTGAACCAAACATGGGATGGTGGTGGAGGATTTGGCTTGGGCGATAACCTTGGGGAATCATATGGTTCGTACATTTGTGTCCTGTTGATTATAGCAGATGCGAATCCTATGGAGAATAGCTACATCGAGACTTCCCTGCTCATTATCCAAAATGGCCTTTGACAATCAATCAAGCAGCTCTGAAGTGTGAATGAGAAATCCTATTGAAGGCAGATACCCATAGGATAGAAGCCTTCCACTGACCTGTCTGGTATGATTCACTTTATCAATACTCTTAAATCGCAAACACAAGCAGTCATGTTTTAACGCCTGCGGCCATAGTCTAGCCTGGTCTAGGATAGAACCCTTCCAAGGTTCTGAGCCGGGTTCAAATCCCGGTGGCCGCACCATCTCTCTCAACAATTATCTTTGGCTATTTCAAAAGACCAATGATGTTGCTTGAAACGGGCTTTTTTCAAGCAGGCTCGATTGATGTCGGTCCCTGGCTTTGATTTGGCAAAACTCTCGACTTCCTAACGTGTCTGCGTATCATGAATAACGAGGTGATTCCGATGAATGCTATCACGATGGGCAATACAATGACATGGTCCGTCAATCCTTTCCACAATCTTTCCCCGTATAGATTACCCTTTTGAGTTCTCATAATTGTCCCCTTTGCTCCTACCATCCAGCCATAGGTTTCATTGATGAATTCAATTGCGTTCATACGTGCATCTGTTTCGACATTCTGTGTGAACCAATCTAGTCCTCCATTTGGTGTAAAGGCAACAGGCGTTTCTAATCCTACAATCCAGCCAACCGAGCTCGTCAAGAATAGGATGTCAGAGAAATATGGGGGATTGAAGCCTCCTAATGGCGATGGGCGTGGAGGTGTAAGAGTGTTCCAGTTCAAGCCGTCCGCAGAATATGCCAGCATATTATCTGCGATAGCCCACGCAGTATGACTATCCACAAAACTAAGTGCCCAGCCTCCGTAATTGAATTGCTGCGACCAAGTATCTCCGAGGTCTGAACTATAATATATTCCATAATAGCCAATTATCCATATATTTGAAGCATTGATGTAGAAATCTCTGGATGTGTCATTATACTTCCATGATTCCACGGCTAACCATGTAAGACCTGAATCTCTAGTTGCATAGAGTATATCATTTGTGGAGGTCCAACCATGAGTATTGTTGATGAAAGCAACTGCACTCAAGCCTGATGTTCCCGATCCTATTGTGCAACTATTCTGCCAGTTTTGACCTCCATTTGTTGTATACACTAATCGACCTCGTCCTGTAACCCAGATAGTGCTCTGATTAACAATCGAAATTTGCCTGAATGTCTGGTTCGTATCATGGTATACTTCGAACCAAGAGTCGCCGCTGTCGTTTGTAGCTAAGATAACGCCTCCTCCAATGCCTTCAGTCGTTACACCCGCAACGAATCCATGTGTTCCGTTTAGGAATTCCACATCTCTGTAGCTCATTTCTGAATTGTAGTACATATTATCAAGAGAATACCAGATTTGAACGCTGCTGGCAGAGGCAGTATTGGCGAAACTTCCGCATAACATCAAGGTGAGGATTGATATCACAATGAGCTCGTCAAAATGTCCATGCATATTACTCTACACCTTGAAATCCGTAATTCAGTCAACCATTGAATTGAAACTTCCCAATTTGCAGTGCATCGATAATGGCCCGAATAATCGGGCCGTTAAGGCAGACTTAGGTGGCGCATTTAAAATGGCGCTTTGTGTCGTCATATGAACTAGACCCTGTTGTCACTTTTTTCGTTTTTTGCTTTTGTTTTTTCGTTAGAGTGCGAATTGCCTTCGGCGGATGTATATTGGGCAGAAGCAAATCAAGCTGTAACCTGTTACTCTGGTAACGGATCACCTGGCTTGCCTCCGCCTCCGGGCAGTGTGACATATTGCTGGTCACTACCAAGATAGTGATCTACTGCGTCATATGCCTTAACATTCACCTGCATTTGTACAAATCCTAGTAGGAGCTCCCAACTCACATAGTAGTCACCATAGTAGGTGGGTGTATAGTCCGTGCCAACATAGAAGTACGAGGTCCATATACCCGTGCTGTACTTATATCTCACATAGACTTTCACATAGTCCATCGCAGAATAATGATTGGCTCGAACATACCCTGTCACTCCATTCACTTGCCAAGCACTGTAAGTGAGTTCTTGAGCATTGATTGGATCATATGTGTTATTTGGATTATACCCCCAAGCAATCTCCTGTGAATCACTGAGAATATCGCCATCCGTACTCCAGGCATTGGGATTCGTATTGTACAAAACTACCTCTGAATAGTCTGACAATCCATCGTCGTCAGAATCAGAATCATAAGCGTCTGTATTATATATTAAATGCTCTTCTATATTATTGAGTCCATCGCCATCTGAGTCTATCTCGGGCCCTAAGCTATTTGCAATGATGTCAAATGGTCGGTCTGGATTGCCGTTGTTAGGATCTATCTGCAATCCGGCATGATTGATTGCCAAAACGCAATACTGTGATGCAAACGAGAGATGTGCGCTCCACTGAGCAACTACATCATCGTTGAATCCGCTGTGGTAGTAGAGCAGAAGAATCCCCAGACCAAGATCAGTGCCAGAGATTGTCGTCCATTCGATATCATATGAATACTGTGCTGGGTTATCGTTAAGAGTTAGCAAGAAGTCACTTTCAGGAACCAGTGTATCCAGTAGATTACTATCCCAATTAGGTCCCCAAAGTGAAGTCAGGAAAAGGATGAGTTCACTCGGTACTGACCCATCGCCCAAGTAAGTACCATAGTGAGGGGTGCCTAATGTGATTACTCGACCCACATCTATATCACATATTCTGAGAGTGCTTCGATAATAGCGGAGCATTTCCCTAGCGATTAAGCCTCCCAGACTATGACTTACAATGTCAATCTGTGTTCCAGCTTCATAACCTGCATTGACGATGTCTTCTACCAAACGCCATGCAAAACTTGTCACGATGCAGTTCTCATGAACATCATATATATCCCACTCGGGAAATAGCTGCAGCCAATATTCTGTATAATCGAAATAGGCCACCGAATCGTAGTCCGATAATATATCATGATCATCCAAGTACGAGTACAGATCATTCCAACTCTCGGTATTCCCAAAATAACCATGAACAAAGTACAGAACAGAGCCTAAAGGATGTAGCATTGCATTTTGTGCTTTCATAACATCATCGATATCTATGTCTATAGATGTATGACGTAATATTTTTTCTTGAATAAGAAAGCAACTAAGAATCGCTCCTGCCTCTGCATCAATTAAACCTTCAAATCCGTATATGTTTTTTTCAGTATCTGTTGGTGAGAAACAAGCAAGAACTATAGAGATGTCGACACCAAGAATATCAAGTATATCATAAAGACTTTCCCAGCTAATGACTTTTCCAGCAGTTACCAATCCCTCAATAGTTCCATGTCCAATGAGAATAAGTGCATCCACAGAAGATGGGATATTTCTTATTGAGTCATAGTCGGATATCTCAGTAATGACGCTGTCATCATTGATTTGACCACAGATGGTGCTTATTGCTATGTTCACACTCGAATCTGTGTTGTCAGTAGATACTATCATGATATCCTGAGTTTCAGGTGATGAGATTGCGATACCGAACATCGGAATAAGTAGTATTAATATAACCAATTTAGCGTTAATTCTCATTATTCTCCCTTCAAGTGCCACGATTGCTAAGCGTTTCTATGCCAAATCCATGTTCAGTTTGCTTCTTAATAAATTAGTCGTAAATCAAGTATTAGAACATCGCCGCCTCTATTGTAATTGTTTAATATCAGGTATATCTATGCAAATCCAAGCTCGTGACCCGGGTTCGAATCCCGGTGGCCGCACCATTTCTATTTCAGCTCATTTACTCAATTTTGTTACACGTTCTGAGAGAGCTAACGCTTCCATATCGCTTGGATTATTCTTCAGATATTCTCCAATACTTGTATTCGCGCCTATGGGGTCACCAAGTTTCTCTTTACACACGGCAGAATAGTATAATGCCCTAGTATGTCCTGGCATGATTTTTAGAATATAGTTCAGATATCTAAGAGCTCTCTTCCACTCTTCTTTATCAATCAATTCCAAGGCAAGCTCGAGATTTTTCTCAGTCACAGCATATGTTCCATAGCGAATCTTGTATCTGTACCATCCATTAATCGATTTGAATCCATAAATGCCCAAAGGAACAAAAAATCCGAGAAGGAGCGCAGTTACATCGTCCCAAGGAAGATATCCCCATCGTGATAGAGCAAGGCAAGTTAAGGATGCAAAGGTACTATTTGTAAGATACCATACTGCCTGCCATTTTGGTTCAATCAGAACTGCATCAGAAAGTTCTCTTAGGTTCATGTGAATCGCTTAGTTGAACATCGCAGACCAGTGTAAAAAGGAAAATGATTTGCGCTATCTAAAGGATTAACTCCTCAACAGCTTGATTCGGTAACGCAACCCTTTTGTTATCACTGACAAGTCACACCACGTACGAGGCATCTCCATGGAATCACTAAAACATAATGGCATTCTTGTCATAGGCTCACTACCAGCCAGTGGATTCAAGATTATTGCTCGAAACACCGAAGTGATTCTATCTCAACTACAAGAAGAAATGGCTGTTGCTTGGGTCAGAAAACTCGGCACGCCTTATGTCGAAGATCCAGTATTTGCTGAGAACTTCATGACTGACTTTAGTAAAGCTCTTGGAATTAGACCCCCACTACGAGTGGAGGAAGTAGACTTTGCCGAGGTCATTCATGCAGTGAATGAGGAACGAGCTCTTAAGGAACTGATGACTTCTGAAGAAAAGAAAGCTCAAAGAGAGGAGAGGAAAGCCCTAAGAGATCGCCTCAAGGAGAAGTATGGTTTTGCGATAGTTGATGGAGAGCGAATGGAGCTCGGCAACTATCAGACGGAGCCCTCTGGGATATTTATGGGACGCGGTCAACACCCCCTCAGAGGTAGATGGAAACAGGGCGCCTCCCGGAAAGATATCACTCTGAATATTGATCCAGAGGCTGCAAAGACGCTAGAAGATGAGTGGAAAGAACTGATTTGGGCTCCTGATACGATGTGGATTGCCAAATGGACCGATGAGCTCACTGGAAAGGTGAAGTACATCTGGTTGCATGATAGTACCCCCATCAAACAGGAACGAGAGTCTGCAAAGTTCGACAAGGCGCTCAAGGTTGAGAAACGGATTGATGAGATTCGAGACCATATCATGGACGGGTTGCGTTCAGATAAAGCCCAGAGAAGAATGGTGGCTGCGGCTTGTTATCTAATTGATAGTCTTAGCCTAAGGGTTGGTGACGAGAAAGATCCCGATGAGGCTGACACAGTAGGCGCAACAACACTACGCGTAGAACATCTGACATTCAAAAAGGACTCAATAGTCTTTGACTTTCTTGGAAAGGACAGTGTACCATGGCATAAGGAAATCACCCCTAATCCTGATGTTTATACAGAATTGAAGGAACTCCATGATAATGCCAATGAGAGGATAGTATCTTTCAACGCGAGGAAGACCAAGAAAACTAAAGCTGATCCCAAGAAGATTGCACAAATCTTCCCGAGTATTGGTAGCACGCATGTGAATCGATTCTTGAGCGAGGTATATCCTGAACTCACAGCCAAGGTCTTTAGAACTTATCATGCCTCGACCATCATGCGCGAGGAGCTCAAGAAGAGCAAGGCGAAGAAGGCAGATCCTGAGTTTATCAAGAAAGAAGCATTCAAGCGAGCAAATCTTGAAGTGGCTCGTGTGATGAACCACACGAAACAGGCCGCAAAAGGTTGGAGTAGTAGTGCTACCAGATATCAGGAGCGCATTAAGAAAGCCGAAAAACGAGTTCAAAAAGCCAAATTGGAATTGAGTGAAAAACAGCTACGTCTAAGAAAAATCAAGAAGAAAGAATCTGTTGCACGAAGCAAGAAACAAGAGCTACTTGGAAAACGAAAATCAACGGTTGAAACATACAAAACATCTGTTACCGCATGGCGAGAGAAACGTGATAGGGCAAAAGTTGCTTGGGACAACGCACGTGCCCAAAAGAGCAGCACCCGGTCAAGTAGACGAAAAGGGAAGACAACAAAAAAGGAACGTTTAGAATCTGCTCAAGAACGAATTGATAGAACTAGAGAGAAACTAGAGAGTGCAGAAGTAGGCCTAGTCAGTGCTAGGGAACGCTATCAGAAGAGCAAGCAATCCTTGGAGAAGTTGCAAGAGTCATTTAACAAATGGAAAGAGGATTCAACAAAACGCATAGCTTCTGCAGAGAAAGTTGTTCAGACCTTTAGAAACCGTATGAGTAATGTAGAACAGGCGAAGCAGAAAATTGAGATTGATTTTGTTCTTGCTAGGGACAGTCGCACATGGAATCTTGGTACCTCCTTGAAGTCCTATATCCATCCAAAGATTGTGTATAACTGGTCTCAAAGAGTTGATTACGATTGGAGGAAGGTTTACAGCAGGACTCTTCAGAGAAAGTTCGAGGGTTGGATTGGACAATAATCATTGCTTAAGGATATTGGAGCGAATTCTTCTCTCAATCTCATCACGAGTTTCTCCAAATACGAAAAGAATCTCATCATAAGTGCCTTGGAAAGCAACAGGATCTTCCAGCGACCAGTGTTCCATTCGTTTTGCTCCAGGAAAGTGTGGGCAGACCTGTCTGGCATTATCACATACAGTGACCACAAGGTCAATCTCCAGCTGGACAAACTCTTTGACAGGCTTTGGATAGAGTCCTTCTGTTGGAATTCCGCGCTCCTTCAACGCTTCAATAGCAAAAGTATTGACTTCTGATTGAGGTCTTGTTCCTGCACTGTACACTTCAAAATCATCCCCACCAAGATGTCTTAGAAGTGCCTCTGCCATTTGACTTCTGGCAGAATTGCCTGTGCAGAGAAAGAGAACTCGTTTCATTGATTTTATCACCAGTGTTCTAGATAGAATTCTGAACATTCATCATTATTCTTTTGTATATGAAGCCTAACCTCAATCATGAACTCCAACACTTTTACCAATCCACTCCTGCAACCAAATCTTGGTCATACCCAAGAGATGAAAGGATTTTTCTTATTCACTGAGATATGTGAAGAGGTGATATTTTTGCCGACTAGATTCATGGCAAGATTAGCAACAATTGATAACACTCATCTCGGATTCTATGTTCCCAAATATGTTAAGGAGTTTTACAATCTAGAGGAAGGCAGCTACAAAGGTGGGATTGCTCCCAGAGAAGGAGACCTAACCAGCTGTTCTATCAAGCTACGTCCATACAAACACACGCTGCGTGGTACACTCCCCAAAAATATAGGACGAAAGGGCTCTATCGTTGAAGTGTGGCTCTACCGCCATTCTAGAACTCCCTTCAAGAAGTCTACTTGATTGAACGATATTACAAATCTTAGCTAGGTGCGATACAGAATTTGATTCTATCATCTATCTAATTCATAATCTTGAAACTCTGAAGTCAGTGTCTTCGTCTTTTACGGAAGAATTTCAAGATCTTGGGAAATAATCCTGAGACCGATCTCCCTTCCGAGTCGATTAGCTTCATCCAATTTCTCTGAGCATGTTGATACATGGTAGTCCTCTGGCCCATCGACATTTTTGGAGCAATACAATATTGAGCTGAACTTGAATCTGAAGTAGTCTTGAACGCGCTCAAAGAAACCGACCGTTGATTGATAGTGATGACGATATGTAAGAATCGCTACAAACTCCTTATCGACCCAGTACTTTTGAGTGTCCATAGCAAGAGCCTCCATTCTATCTAATGCAGTTTTCATTTGAGCTGTCATATATCCCCAGTACATCGGGGTTGCCCAAATAACTACATCAGCACCAGCAAAGACATCGTAGATCTGGTGCATATCATCATCAATTGCGCATTTGTGATTCTCTGAGGTTGCACAGGATTCACATCCTTGGCATGGTCTTATCTTCATGTCATTCAGGATGAAATCAAGCACCTCAACCTCAGCGGCTGATTTGAGTCCCCGAATGAAGTAATCTGCGAGTGTGTCAGAGTTACCACCTCTTCTAGGGCTTCCGTGAAGTACAATAGCTCTCATGAAGGTAAACCTCTATCATTCATTTTGTTTCTCGTACTTTGTACAAAAAAAGAAAATCCATCGACGCAGTTTTCACTAAAGCATGTGTCTACAAGGAATTCCTTTTCAATAGGTGAATGATTCGCATAAGTGATTCACTTTGACACAAACTTGGAAGTACAAGGGCCCCATCTTTGATGCACACACTCACATTGGCGAATCCCAAACACTGGATGAGATGTTACGCATCGAAGAAGAGTTTGGGATAGCTGCTCAAATTGGTATTGTACACTCAAAAGATGGATTTGATTTTGCAAAGAAACAATACCCTGGTAGGTTTGTCTTTGCCAAATACCTCTCTCTCACCGATATTGCCCACTTCAATATAGAACCAGTGATTGAAGATATCGCTAAGACAAAAGAAGAAGGATATTCCCTTGCTAAGACATGGTTTGGTCCAAGGTGGCGAAATTACATCGAGAATGTACCTCATGAATTTGGAATTGATCATCCCAAGCTCGACCCCATATTTCAAGCATTAGAGGATAACGACCTTCCTCTTCTTATTCATGTTGCAGATCCGGATACTTACTTTAGTCTCCACTACCAAGATGCATCTGTATATGGGACGAAAGATGAGAATCTGCTCCAGCTTGAAAATGTGATGGAGCGTCATTCAAAGATTCACTTTCAAATTCCTCATTTTGGAGCTCAGCCTGAAATCCATAGGCTTCCTAATCTTGAAAAGTGGCTTGAGAGATTTCCCAATATTATTCTTGACACCGCCTCCTCCCGATGGATGGCTAGAGAACTTAGCAAAGATGTAAAGAAAGCCCGCGAGTTCGTGATGAAGTATTCAGATAGAATCCTCTTTG
>Ga0224495_10000801_pt1 | contig 23902 bp, 29 predicted proteins | sample SF_Jul11_sed_USG_FD_168128 | JGI IMG/M metagenome (GOLD analysis project Ga0224495, IMG submission 168128) | Sediment microbial communities from San Francisco Bay, California, United States - SF_Jul11_sed_USGS_4_1 | ecosystem: Environmental > Aquatic > Marine > Sediment | place: USA: California...
ACGGATTATTCATGATCTCATCGGAGACGGCTATGTCAACGTGCTTGTGACTACGGGCGCCAACATGGTTCATGACATGGTTGAAGCGCTGGGTTACAAGCACATCGTTGGTTCTTTTCAGGCTGAGGACATTCAATTGAAGAGAGAGAACATTGGTCGCATAGGCGACATTTACATTGAGCAGAAGGCGTTTCAAGGGCTGGAGAAATGGCTCTACCAAACCATAGAAGCCATTCCAGAAGAGAAGAGACGCCGAATCTCAGGCGCAGAATTGCTCTTTGAAATCGGCAAGAGAATCAGAGACAGCGAGTCCATTCTGGCTGCAGCTGCAGAAAGAAATGTGCCCGTAATTTGCCCCGCGTTTGTCGATTCCATTGCCGGTTTTCAGATGTGGATGTTTGGACAGGACAAGACCTTGCGCTTAGACCCTTTTCTGGATACCAAGACAATTATGGATAAGGTGTACGAAGCCAAGAAAGTAGGCATAATCATTCTTGGCGGAGGCGTGCCCAAGCACTTTGCCCTGTTCGCCAACACTTTTCGAGAAGGCGTAGACGCAGCAGTGCAAATAACTATGGACAGGCCCGAACCGGGCGGTTTGAGTGGCGCATCATTGGAAGAAGCGATAAGCTGGGGCAAGGTTAAGCCAAAGGGAAAGGCAGTGACAGTCATATGCGATGCAACAATCGCGTTCCCATTGATAGTTGCGGCAGCGCTGGAGAGACTAGGAAAAGAGTAGGGTTGCTGTTGACCAAACGCTTATGGCGCGCTTCCATATGTTCATGATTCTTAATGCTATTCGGAGAACAATGGCTCACCTTTTCCTTTGCGGACCTCGCCTGCAAGCAGCACTATCGTCAGAAGCAAACACACCAAGAACACTAGGAAGGCAGGTGCAAACAGAGGAGGATCGGGTCCAAAATCGATGATAAGTCCTTCCGCTTTAAGCGCCATTGCTTTGTAGTCCATTCTAGTTGCCCAAAGCATTTCACTCGTCTGCTGATAGGCACGCCACGCGAAAGCAAACATGCCCATTTGGGCTGTGGCTATGAGGCAAAGCAACACGACTCGAGCGGTCTTTTTCATATCTCACACAGTCTCAGAGCACGCTAGATAGAGGATTGATAATAGAGGAATTTAATAGCACGCTTTAGAACAGCTGCCGAGTCTAGGATACCTATTTAAGACCCAAACCAGTTAGCTTTGAAAGATAACTTATGGCTCTTGACCGATTCGGCTCCTCCATATACGAAGCAATACGAAAAGTGTTCCGAGCACCCGTTGTCGACGAAGCAACAGTGAAAGAACTCATCAAAGACCTGCAACGCGCTCTACTTCAAGCCGACGTCAACGTGCAACACGTTCTCTCCATGTCAAAGAACATCGAGGAAAGAGCCCTAAAAGAAAAAGTCCCACCAGGCGTCTCAAGACACGAACACGTCATAAAAGTCGTTTACGAAGAGCTAACTCGCTTTCTAGGCGAAAAACCCGTTCCGCTGAAAGTTGAGCCAGGAAAACGAACGGTCCTCATGATGGTTGGCATCCAAGGCTCAGGCAAAACCACCAATACGGCGAAACTCGCACGCTACTTCCAAAAGCGAGGACTAAAAACAGGCCTCGTCTGCGTCGACACCTATCGCCCAGGCGCCTACGCACAACTCCAACAGCTGGCAACAAGAATCAACGTACCCATTTACGGAGACACCACCAACAAGAACCCAGTTGACATAGCCCAGAAGGGACTGAAAACCCACGCTGACAAAGACGTGGTCATAATCGACACGGCTGGACGCCACAAAGAAGAGAAAGGCCTAATCGAAGAAATGAAGATGCTTGAAAAAGTCATCAAGCCAGACGAAATCATCCTGGTCTTAGACGGCACAATTGGTCAACAAGCAGCCGTTCAAGCCAAAGCCTTCCATGAAGCCACACCAATAGGCTCAATCTTCGTGACAAAGCTTGACGGCTCAGCCAGAGGCGGCGGCGCCCTCTCAGCCGTAACAGCTACGGGCGCACCTATTAAATTCATCAGCACAGGCGAAAAAATCGAAGACATAGAACCCTTCGTTCCCTCCCGCTTCGTGGGTCGCCTACTTGGCATGGGCGATTTACAGAGTCTTATCGAGAAAGTGCGCGAAGCCGAGGTCAAAGTGCCAGAAAAGAAAATGAAACAAATCTTGTCAGGCAAGTTCACGCTGACGGACATGTACGAGCAGTTTGAAGCCATGAAAGGCATGGGCTCCTTCAGGCGTCTGTTAAAGCTGATTCCAGGCTTCTCCTACAACATACCAGACGACAAGATGGACCTAGCTGAAGACCGACTTAAAACATGGAGAGTCATCATACAATCCATGACGCCTGAGGAACGGGGCAATCCGAAAATACTCAACTCATCCCGTGTACATAGAGTAGCCAGAGGCTCAGGTACAAGCGAGAAGGAGGTCAAGGAGCTCCTCAACCAATACGGCATGATGAGAAAAATGATGAAGACGCTGCGCAGAAAACGCGCTCTCCCATTCTTCGGAAAACAAATGCCGCTGGGACAACTTAAAGACCTCAAAGAATAGCCGCACTCCTCAAAGAAGTGACAGCTTGTTGGCGTTCGACTTACTCGACAAAGCCCAGAAAATGTTGGAAAAACACCCTTTGTGCAACCACTGCCTTGGAAGACAATTCGCGTTACTTGGGCACGGAGTTGATAACGAAAAACGTGGCGAAGCCCTCAAACTCCTCCTAACATTGAAGGCGCACCAACTTGCAATGAACCAAGACAAGAACGGAACCACGTTGCTGAAGATTCTGGCCTCCAACGGCAACTACCCCATGGCTAACGACATCCTCAAAGGAATGAAGATTAAACCATCCGAACCAAAATCATGCCAACTATGTCAAGGGCATTTAACATCCATAGAACAGCTGACACATCTCGCCTTAGACAAATTGCATGAATACGAGCACACAACTTTGTTGGTAGGCGTCGAGCTTCCAGTTGAGGTCGAAGAACGAGAAGACGAGTTCAAAGGCGAATTCACGATTGCACACGGCGAAAGCCTTCGCAACGAATTCAGCCGCAACATCGGCAAAGGAATCGCCGAAGCAACAGGAAAACAAATCGATTATCAACGCCCTGAAGTAGTTGTTCTAGTAAACCCGTGGACAAGACAGGTTTCGCTGCAGATCAATCCACTACACATTGGCGGCAGATACCGCAAACTTGTTCGGGATATCCCCCAGTCACGGTGGTTATGCAACAATTGCAGAGGCAAAGGCTGCAAGGAATGCAGCGGGACAGGCAGAATGTACCCGGAATCAATTGAGGAAATAGTAGGTCTCCCTGCATTGAAGTTGACGCATGGGGAGGCCATCGCCTTTCACGGAGCAGGACGTGAAGACGTCGACGCCCGAATGCTCGGACTTGGACGCCCGTTCGTAATCGAGGTTAAGAAGCCGAAAAAGCGCGCCATCAACCTAAAGACGTTAGAAGAGACCATAAACGCCAACGCCCAAGGTAGAGTCGAAGTCTCCAACCTTAGTTTTGCGAATAAAGATACGGTTAGAAAGCTGAAGCGAGGCGAAGAAGCTCAAAAACTGTACAGAGCAACGGTTGAAGTGGAGAACACTGTTTCTCAAAAGCAGTTGACTATGTTGAAGAAGACTCTAGCAGGTGCAACTATCAGGCAGCAGACGCCTAGGCGAGTAGTGCACCGCCGCGCAGATTTGATGCGGGAAAAGTACATATATAAGGCGAATGTAAAGAGGTTGACGCCCAACCAGTTCGAGCTGGAAATACGATGCCAAGGAGGACTCTACGTAAAGGAATTAGTAACGGGCGACGATGGCAGAACCGCGCCCAGCGTAGCTCAAATCTTAGGCGCCAAAGCCGTCACATTGAAACTTGACGTCTTGGGTGTTTACATGGAGGATGAAAAGTAATTGAGGAAAAAAGGCTATCAGATGAACACAAGGTCATTGCTGAGACGCAGCCCCAGAGAAAGAGGCAAAACCACACTGCGCAAAATACTGCAGAGTTACAGCGAGGGAGACAAAGTGGTTGTCAACATCGATTCAAGTGTGCACAAAGGCATGCCTCACAGACGCTACCATGGAAGAGTCGGCATGATTAGGGCTAAACGCGGTCGCTCCTACGTCATTCACGTGACACAGGGCGATGCCATGAAAGAGATTATTGTTCGACCTGAACACCTGACACCATATTCTAGCAGTGCGGTGGATTAGACTATGCCACGGAAAGCTCTGCGTGAACACATGTTAACAGTCCCAGAAGTGAAGAAGGCGCTAGAGTTAATTGGCGAGGACAAGCTGGATCAGTTTCAGCGCAGGTCGCTGGACTACGCTTCAAAGTTTGCCAAGATAGATGACACCAAAGCTGAAACGATAGTTGACACCCTCAAGACCAGGTTTGGATTGGACGAAGAAGAAGCCATTCAAGTAGTCAACTGCATGCCTGAAAGCGTTGAAGAAATCCGCGTGTTTCTAGGTGGAGGACGCAGAATCATCGAGACCTCAAAGCTTCAGGAGATACTAAGCTTTTTAGACGAGCACAGAAAATAAGAGAGTAGGCGCATCTATAGCAAAATACGCAACTCGCTTGTTCAAGACATGGGTAGGACGAGGAGGGTATGGAGAAGAGATACGAAGAAGCTGCCTACGTACTGGACTTCCTACCTCATGGTAGACCCCAGGCTAGACCCTCTTACAGAGCCGGGGCCCTAGTCCAACTAGTCGGAGAAGAATTCTTTACACTCCTCGAAGCCACATTGAGAGAAGGCTTAATCATGAAGCCATCTGACCGAGTATACGTAGGCAAAGACTCGAGACAAGAAATAACATACATCATTGGCAGGATCGGCTACGAGGAACTCACCTCTGCAGCAAAAAACGAATTGCCAGTTGTCATCGAAAAAATAGTGATGAACCGAGAGTCGTGGTTCACAAATTTCTTCAACACCGCGCAAGCTATCACGCCACGCATGCACGCATTGGAACTGATCCCAGGAATAGGCAAGAAGTACATGTGGCAGATAATAAACGAAAGGGAAAGAAACGCGTTTAAGAACCTTGGCGACCTCCAACAACGCGCTAACATTCCCAGCCCAGCCAAGCTCGTAACAAAAAGAATACTGGAAGAGTTATCCGGTGAAAGCAAATACCGGTTATTCACTCGGGCGCCATAGCAAACCATCTAGTCTTTACACAGAGACGCTCAGCATACTGCGCCAATATCGAATCTTCCCAAAGAAACGTTTGGGTCAGAGCTTCGTTGTAGACGATTCGCTGCTGCAGTCTATGATAGCTTATGCGGATGTGAGCGTTAACGATGCTGTGCTGGAAGTTGGCGCTGGGCTTGGGTTTCTCACGCGCCTTTTGTCTAATAGAGCCAGAGAAGTCATAGCAGTGGAGAGAGACACAAAACTGATCTCAATATTGCGTAAACAACTCTCCGGTCTCAACAATGTTAGCCTCATCGAGGGCGATGTGCTCACCACTGAGGTCCCTCATTTTGACCGAGTCGTCTCAACGCCGCCCTATTCTATCTCCTCACCGCTTCTCTTCTGGTTGCTCGCTAAGCCCTTCAAGCTGGCTGTGTTGGCTTTCCAAGAGGAGTTCGCCCGGCGTCTAACAGCTACAGTAGGCAGCAGAGACTACAGCAGATTGACTGTTTCAACTTATTACAGAGCAGACGTAGAACTGCTGGACCACGTGTCAAAGATTCAGTTCTATCCGTCTCCAGATGTGGACTCCACAATTGTCCGCTTGAAACCTAAGCCTATTCCCTTCAAAGTAAAAGACGAAAAGACGTTCTTCAGCCTAGTTCAGACGGCTTTTACGCAGCGTAACAGGAAGTTGCGCAACGCTATCATGCCTTTTCTAAGAAAACGTGGCGTATCAGACGATAGAGCTCGTGCGCTTGCCGATTCCTTGACTTTTCACGATAAGCGTGTGCGCGAACTCGCGCCCGAAGACTTTGGAGCATTAGCCAATGAAATCCTCGAGAAAGACAATCTTCTACGCTGACCTCAGTTTCGAAGTCTTCGAAGAAGTCTATGAACCTGCTGAGGACACGTTTCTGATCGCAGACAAATTAGATCAAGCCATTGTTGAAGGAGACGCCGTGTTAGATATTGGTACAGGCTGCGGAATACTTGCTGTGATCGCATCGAAGAAGGCGAGCAAAGTTGTTGCCACCGATGTGAACCCGCATGCAGTCGAATGTGCCAAGCGAAATGCGAAAGCCAACAATGCCGCAAGCAAGGTAGAAGTGCGTTTAGGCGATTTGTTTGGACCGGTATTGAAAACAGAGAAGTTCGATGTGATTCTCTTCAATGCCCCATACTTGCCCTCAACACTTAATGAGCAGAAATCATGGATTAGCCGAGCTTGGGCTGGCGGACGATCCGGGAGACAAACAATAGACAATTTCATCGCGAATGCGCCCAACTATCTGAAGGAGAAAGGCAGAATATTCCTCGTGCAATCAACCCTAAGTAACGTTCACAGAACGTTGATGCGATTCAGCGGCATAGGCTTGGACGTCAAGGCAGTTGCTGAAAAGAAAGTGGCCTTCGAGACCATTGTTGTGATTCAGGCAACTAATTTATCTAAACGGGGCATATAGCTCTGGAAGGTGACTGGTTGTGAAGTTTCTGATTCTGCAGTGGATCAAGCCCCAAGTGCCGATCGACAGATTAGCTAGCTTGACTCCAGCCCAGTTCAAGTACCTGAGTAAACTCGAGTCAGAAGGCAAAATCGACTTGTACTACCATTTGGTAGGTCGACAAGGACACATGGTAATCTGCAATGCAGACTCGGATGAGGAACTATCGAGAATAATAGGCGAGGACCCATTGTTCTTCGACAGCGAACGCCAAATTTACCCGTTAACAACAAGAAAGATTCATGAGAAACGTTTACTGGAAATGCTGAGACGAAAGTGACCGCTACTATTTCTTCTTCTTTTTCTTTTCAAACTCTTTTGCGTGAGCTTCGCAGCAGAAGTAATACTGTCTGCCGTTGATCATTCTCCTAATTACGGCAAACGTGCACTTTTCAGGCTCGCAGATTTCAGTCTTGCACAAGTCACATCTTACGAATTCAGTCATTACTAAGCACCTTTCTTCTTGAGGTAGTCTTGTATAGCCGCATGCAGCCCGTCAGCGGCAAGATTGGAGCAATGCATCTTCACGGGAGGCAGCCCTCCAAGATTGTCTGCAACGTCGCCGCGCGTTATTTTCATGGCTTCGTCCAAGGTTTTGCCTTTCGCCAACTCAGTTATCATGCTGCTTGTGGCTATAGCCGCGCCGCATCCGAAGGTTTTGAATTTGATGTCCGCGAGGCGGTTGTCCTTGACCTTGATGTAGATTGTCATCAAGTCGCCGCAGACGGGGTTGCCCACAGTTCCTACTCCGTCCGCGTCTGGGATTTCGCCCATATTGCGTGGATTGCGAAAGTGGTCGAGCACTTTGTCGCTGTACACGACTAGGATAACATCTCCTTCGGAGTTAAAGGAGAAATGGCTCGGAGTCTCTTAACTATATCGGGCAATGCACTTACAACATAGTCGACGTCTTCCTTGGTGTTTTGTTTACCGAGAGTGAATAATAGTGAGCCATGAGCCTCTTCATGCTTCAACCCTATAGCTAGTAAGATATGTGACGGTTCCAGAGTCTTAGATGTGCACGCTGATCCAGACGAGCAAGCGATGCCCACCATGTCGAGGCTTAGAATAAGCGATTCACCCTCAATATAGCTGAATCGCAGACTGGCATTGTTCGGCAAGCGCTGGGTGGGATGCCCATTAAGAAAAGACGCTGGCACACTTTCTAAGACTCTCTTGACTAGCTTATCTCGCAATTGTGAAAGTCTTTCACCTTCAGTTTTCATTTCGGCTTTGGCGATTTCAGCTGCCTTGCCCATACCGACCATGGCTGGGATGTTCTCAGTGCCCGATCTCAAGCCACGCTCTTGCCCACCGCCCTGAATTATAGGTTCAATTCTCGTACCTGTTTTAACGTAGAGTGCTCCTATTCCTCTCGGTCCATACATATCGTTCGATGATACGGACATTAGATCAATGTTTTCATCTTGGACATTGATTGGCACTTGCCCGGCTGCGGCAACTGCATCCATATGCAAGGAGGCTCCTTCGCGGTGGACTATCTCGGCTATTTCGCGTATGGGTTGAATTGTGCCTATTTCTCCGTTAGCATAGCCGATGGATACAAGCGTTGTCTTATCCGTGACCGCGCTTTCCAAGGCTTGAAGATTAACAATGCCGGATTTGTCTACCGGCACAAACGTGACAGTGAACCCCTGCTTCAAGAGACTTTTACACGGGTTCATAACAGACATATGCTCTGCATTTGTTGCGACGATGTGGGTGCCTCTGTCCTTGTTCCTGAAGGCAACGCCTTTGATAGCAATGTTGTTGCTTTCAGTGCCGCCTGAAGTGAAAAAAATCTCTTCCGGTTTCTTGGCCGCGACAAGGCTGACTATTTTTGCCCGTGCCTCTTCCATAGCTTTCCGAGCTTCGTTGCCCCAGGAATGAGGGGAAGAAGGGTTGCCGCATTTGTCAGTGAGGTAGGGCATCATAACTTCCAATACTTCAGGGGCAACCGGCTTGCCCGCCGCGTAATCCATGTAAACGCGTCTAGTCATTTGGGTCCATCCTAGAAACACAACACAGCATCGGCGTCTAGAACTATGTCGTTCAAGGTTGCTGCGCCAACAATCTTAGCTTCTGGAATGAATTCTCCCCGCGAGATCCCAAGTAACATGCAACTCTGCTCGCACACAGTCAACTTGACGCCAGCTTTGATAGCTTGATCCATAACCTGCTTCAACGTTGGAAATTCGCCGACTTTGACGTTTTCAGCCGCTCCTTTCTTGACCACAGTAACGCCTTTTATGACGAAGTAGATGGTTGCGTCTATGCCCATTGCTGACGCTGTAGCAGCCAGGACAAAAGGCGCATACGTGCGTTCAGGCGTATCAACGCCGCTTGTTTGCACATACAGTATTTTCTTTTTCGCGCTCACGTTGGCCTACCTCCTCTCACTTCACTTTCTTTATGATAAAGCGAACTGTGTTGCCCTCCCTGCTCACGCTCACGATTTCTTGTTCCAACCGCTTGCAGAAGCTTCTGATATCCTCTTCAGCCGCAGGGTCGTCCGCTAAGACTTCCATTACCTCACCCACTTTCATGTTGTCGAGTTCAGTGCGAACCCTGAAAATAGGCTCAGGACAGAAAAGCCCAAGGCAATCAACAGTTCGATCAGGCTTGGATTGCTCAGACATTTGGATGTGCACGTTCCCGAGGTGAAATTCTGCTGCAATACTTCTAATGCATATAAGTTGTTAAAGTTTAGCATGTTTGCCGCTAATAAACCAAATATAGCCCAAGGATACCTTAGTGCAGAAAGCTAGAGGTGCAATGCATGTGCATAATTGGGAAGAACAAGCTCATTGAGTTGATCGACAATTACAAGGTGATTTACCCATACGATAACCGACTTCTCGACGGCGACGGCTACGTCCTAACCGTTAAAGAAGAGGCCACGCTTCAGTACATGGAGCACCGCAACATCAACTCAAACGAAGTTGTCTTCACGCCCCCACAATACGTGGCTCACCTCACAGCCAAAAGCAAGTACGGACGCATGGGATTATCATTCCTTAACGCAGCAAAGGTTCACAGCGGCTTCGTCGGGCGCCTAGCTTTGGAACTGGTTAATCTGAGTAACGATCGAAAGCCCATCACAATTAAGCGCGGCGACCCCTTCATGCACCTAGAATTCATCACAAGGGAGGGTGAGCCATCACCATACGTAGGTGAGTATCAGTTTCAAGACATGACCAACGACGAAATCATGATGTACATTCCAATCCTGAGAAAGATCTTCCCAAACTTCAACGAGCTTGCCAAGACGTGGCTTAAACGAGACTTTCCGTAAGAAGCCCTGAGAAACATTTAGAGTTTCTAAACGTATCGTTAATTCATATCTCTTTTAAGTTGAAGTCTTCAACAAATGGTTTAAATAGAATGTTTCCGTATGCGTGAAGGTGGGATGACTTTATGAAGGCAAAAAACTTCAGAGAAGTCAAAGGCGCACCTTACACACGCAAAGAATACATTAGAGCATCGCCTGCATCAAAGATAACCAAGTTCACCATGGGCGACACTAAGACAAATTTCCCAATTCAGGCCCAATTGATATCGACCGAAGAGGCGCAGATCCGCCATAATGCGCTTGAAGCTGCCCGAGTGGCGTCCAACCGGGTTCTAATGAGCAAGCTGGGCAACGCTTACATCATGAAGGTTGTACCGTATCCGCACACAATACTGCGAGAGAACAAGATGATATTCGGCGCGCATGCGGACCGACTTCAGGATGGCATGCGAAAGTCCTTTGGAAAACCGATTGGAATCGCCGCCAGAGTCAGAGTTGGCCAGCCGATAATTGAGATCGGCGTAGGCGAGAATGCCGTTGAAGTGGCTAAAGAAGCCCTGCGGCGAGGGGGGGACAAACTGCCAGTCCCATGCCGCATAGTTATTGAAAAAACGCCAAACTGAGCACACTCTGATAAGAGGAGAATATAGTTGCCGTCTTCACGTAAGGAAAAACACATCCTCTGGTTTGAGGAATTGGGCAAAGAGGACATACCGTTAGTTGGTGGAAAAAACGCCAACCTAGGCGAGATGATCAAGGAGAAGATTCCGGTTCCGCCGGGCTTTGCCATAACCGCCCACGCCTATAATGAATTCATCACAAAGACGGGCATCGCCGAGAAAATCTACAAGATAATCGGTGAAACAGTTATCGACGTGAACAATCCTAAACAGTTTGAGGAAGCCTCGAAGAAGATTCGAAGGCTAATCGAATCCGCGTCCGTGCCTCCCGAAATCGATAGGGCAGTTCGAGACGCCTACAGCGAACTGAACAAACAAACGAGAATAGCTGAGGCGTTCGTGGCTGTTCGGTCGAGCGCCACCGCCGAAGACTTGCCAGACGCCTCGTTTGCGGGGCAACAGGAGACGTACTTGAACGTTAAGGGCGCCGACGACCTAATAGACAAAACTGTAAAGTGTTGGTCAAGCCTGTTCACGCCCAGAGCCATATTCTATCGAACCGAAAAGGGCTTCCAGCACGATCAAGTGCTCATCAGCGTGGGCGTTCAAAGGATGGTCAACTCTAGGGCTGCAGGCGTCATATTTACGCTTGACCCAGTGACAGGTGAGACAGACAGAATTGTGATCGAAGCAAACTGGGGACTGGGCGAATCCGTAGTGTCTGGCTCGGTCACTCCAGACCACTACGTCGTGGACAAGAAAACTTCGAAGGTTATTGAGAAGAGCATCGCCAAAAAAACAGTTGAGTACATACGAGACCCGGAAACTGGCAAGACTGTTCACTCCAAAGTCCCCCAAGAGAGACAAGAGCAACCATGCCTAGCCGACAAAGAGATTCTACGGTTGGCTGAGCTTACAAAGACAATTGAGGAGCATTACGACAAGGCGCAGGACATAGAGTTCGCGGTTGACCGTGACTCACCTTTTCCGCAAAACATGTTTATAGTGCAGTCGAGGCCTGAGACCGTGTGGAGCGCAATTAAAGAGGCGCCGGCAGTCGGAAAACCAAAGCCGTTTGCTGCGCCGACCTCGCTGGAAAAAGCCACAGTGGTGGTCAAAGGCATAGCGGCAGGCCGCAGAGCGACAGGCACTGGTGTTGCCAAAGTTGTCGTGACCGCTGAAGACGCTTCTGAATTAATGCAAAAAGGAGACATCTTAGTTACGACGATGACTAACCCCGACTACGTGCCCTTCATGAGAATAGCCAGCGCCATTGTCACGGACAAGGGTGGAGTTACGGCGCACGCAGCCATTGTTAGTCGAGAACTAGGCATCCCCTGCATTGTTGGAACCGAGATCGCAACTAAAGTGATGAAGACTGGGCATGAGTACACTGTGGACGCCGCGAGTGGGGTTGTCTACGAGGGCATCGTAGCCAAACCTGAAGCAGTAGCAACAACAGCAGCAGCTGCCTTAACTGATGTTGCAGGAGTGGCTGGAGTGACGTTGGAGACTGCGCCTGTGACTGCTACTAGAATCTACATGAACTTGGGCGTGCCTGATAAGGTTGAGGAATACAAGAATCTGCCGTTCGACGGCATAGGTCTCATGCGCATCGAATTTATACTGGCTAGTTACATTGGGCAGCACCCTGTCTATCTCTTAGAGACGGGACAAGCGGACAAGTTTGTGAACAAGTTAGCCGAAGGCGTTGCCACAGTTGCCAGAGCCATTCAGCCTAGGCCGGTTGTCGTGCGCTTCAGCGACTTCAAAACCAACGAGTACAGAGAACTCGAAGGAGGCGCAAAGTACGAGATTGAAGAGGCTAACCCGATGTTGGGTTGGCGTGGTGCCAGTCGCTACATTAGCCAGTGGTATGAGAAAGCTTTCAGATTGGAATGCAAAGCCATACGCAAGTGCCGAGAGGAATGGGGACTCAAAAACGTCTGGGTAATGTTGCCAGTCATTCGAACGCTTTGGGAAGCCAAGAAATGCCTAGAAATCATGAAGGACGAAGGCCTAGAACGTGGCAAAGATTTTCAAGTATGGTTCATGGCGGAAACACCGGCCATCTGCATAATGGCTGACGAATTCTCTAAACTCTGCGACGGCTTCAGCATAGGCTCAAACGACTTAACACAGGGCATTCTGATGATTGACAGAGACTCTGAAAGGCTCGGTTTAATGGGTTACTTCGATGAACGTGACCCCGCGATACTGCGAATGATCGCACACTTGATCAAGGTTGCGCATCAGAACGGAGTGACAGTCTCAATATGCGGTGAGGGACCCTCCAACCTGCCTGACTTTGCCGAGTTTCTCGTGCGCAATGGCATTGACAGCATTTCAGTGAACAATGATGTTGTAGTTCGAACTCGCCAGTGGGTCGCCAGCCTTGAACAAAAAATATTGTTGGAGCGACTTAGCGAAATAAAAGAGAGCATCCTTAGGCGGAGTCCGAAACGCGCTGAACCGTTATTCCGCTAAGGCAAGATTGGTTGTGCTCGTTGAAACCTAGCACTTTTGACCTTGAAGAACGACGATTAGCGAAGGAAGTCAAGCGACGCGGGTCTAAGCTAGTACTGATCCAGCTCCCAGAGGGACTGAAACCTCAAGGACCAAGACTAGCTGAGGTAATTGAGAAAGCAGGTGCTGTGGCAATCATTTCAGCTGACCCTTGTTACGGTGCGTGCGACTTGGCAGAGGAAGAGGCGAAAAGCCTGAACGCTGACCTGCTAGTTCACTTTGGACACAGTCAAATCCGCCATACAGACAAACGCCCGCGCATTCCAACGATATACATTGAGGCCGAAGCCAAGCTGAGCATAGGAGCTACGTTGAAGAAAGCCTTGCCCCTCATCAAGTCTTGGAGGCGCATTGGACTGGTCACAACTATTCAACACGTGAAGCATTTGGGCGAAGCCAGAGAAGTGCTTCTGGCAGCTGGGAAGAGCGTGGCTGTTGGCGACGCAGGCAAGCTTAACCATGCAGGACAAGCCATCGGCTGTGACTTCAGCAATGCTCGTGCAGTTGCGAAGGAAGTTGACGCTTTTCTCTGCATCTGTGGAGGGCGCTTTCACGCGATTGGTGTGGCTTTAGCCACGTCGAAGCATACAGTCGTCGCTGACCCTTACGAAGCGAGAGCCTATTCAGTGGACTGTGATGCTGACCGAGTTAGGAAACAGCGATGGGCAAGCATTCAGGAGGCCGCAGAGGGTCAGCGTTTTGGCGTGTTAATTGGTCTAAAGAGTGGCCAAAAGCGACTTGAGAAAGCGCTTCAGATAAGTCGAAAACTTCAGCAGTCAGCGAAGAAGACCACTCTTTTAGCAGTTCGAGAGGTTACGCCTGAGAGTCTGATGCAATATCCCTCTATAGATGCTTACGTGAACACAGCCTGCCCACGGTTAAGTCTAGACGACGCAACCAGATTCACGAAGCCAGTCCTAACTATGAATGAAGCTCTTGTCGTAGCTGGAGAAATCACATGGGATCAATTGCTCAAAGAAGGCTGGTTCGAAGACTAGATCTTGAACGTGTGCTGCAGCAAGCAGAGCCGCACCCATCTCCGAAGGCTTCTCTTGAACAATACACAATACCGGTTGAAGTTGCCTCCGAGGTTCTGTTCTTGGCCGGGCATATGAATGATGACATAGTAGGCAAAACCATCGTTGATCTGGGATGCGGCTCTGGCAGGCTTGCCATAGGTGCCGCTTTTCTCGGTGCAAAGGAAGCAATTGGCATTGATATTGACAGATCAGCAGTGAAGAAAGCACAAGAGAGCGTTAAGAAACTCTCTTTGAAGAACAGACTCAACTGGGTTGTCGGCGACATTGACGTTCTCCACGGTGAGTTCGACACAGCTTTGCAGAACCCTCCTTTTGGCGTCCAGAGAAGAACAGCTGATCGGAGATTCATTTTGAAGGCGTTAACGCTCGCCTCACGGATCTACTCGCTTCATAAGGGTGGAGAAACCAACAGGGCTTTCATCAAAAGGTTTATTGAGTCGAACGGAGGAAAGGTTACGAGCATATTTCAGATGAAATTCAACATTCCAAGAATGTTCAAGTTTCACACTGAACGCAGACATGAGGTTGATGTAGATCTATATCGCATTGAGGTTGAAGAGGAATAGCGATGTCTTCCCCGCAAGCTAAGCATAAGAGTGGTCTGATTGTTGTGCCTGGAGATCGCTTAGGCGTGATTGAAGAGTTTACTCCTGGTCCTGGAACCTATGAGCAAGAGGGTACCATATACTCAGCTGCCACAGGCCGAGCGCTCATGGATTTGCTTAACAAACAAGTTTCTGTCTATCCAAAAGCGCAGGTAGCTAACGTTCCCCACGTCGGCAGCATCGTCTTGGGTCAAGCGTTGGAGGTGCAGAGCAAGCAGGCGACTATACGGATTTTCCAAGTTGGCGACCGACTACTAACCGGTTTCATTAGCGGATTGCTCCACATTGGAGATGTTAGCCAACGCTACGTGGAAAGTATGTATGAGGTCTGCAGAGCAGGAGACATGGTAAGAGCTAGAGTCATAAGTGACAAAAACCGAGTGTTTCATCTTACAGTAAACGACAAAGATTTGGGTGTGATTCATGCCTTCTGCTCTCGCTGTGGCCATTCATTGACGCAGAAGAGATTTATCATGAAATGCTCAGAATGCGCCAATTCTGAAAGAAGGAAATCAGCTGCTGATTACGGCAAGGATGAGGTCTAGTTGGAGATAAAGATCCTTAAGAAGACTTCAGATGAAATGCGCGTCGAAATCTTCGGCGAAGGTCACACGTTCTGCAACCTTCTCGAAAAGGCCTTGCTTGAAGACCCAACGGTTGAAGTTGGAGGCTATAGCCTACAGCATCCTTTAGTGTCGAATCCGGTAGTCCATGTCAGAATGAAGGAGAAACGCAAGCCAGAGAAGAGACCAGAAACTGCATTGAAAGAAGCGGCAGAGAAAATCCGTCACCGTAGCAAAGAGTTTCGAGTAAGTTTTGAAAAAGCCCTTGGGCAATGGCAAAAGAAATGAGTAATCCCATGTCCACATTGAAGAGTTATAGAAGCCTAGAGGAATTGCTGCTTGACAAAGATCTTGCAGGTCTGGGCGATTCATACGTAAACCTCGTCTATTCGTTAGCGATGTCACAGAGATATGGGCATCCCGTTGGAGCTAAAGTCAACAACCAAGTTTTGGCAAGAGCCGTAGAAACCTCAGGACTGCGTAAATTGTTGCCCCATAGAGTTGATAGGCACGCGAGAGGAAACGCTGCTGAAGCGTTGCTAGTCTTTGCTTGGCTTCAAGACATGCTAGAAATGGACGAATGCATCAAAATATTAAGCAAAAAAGATCCTGTGGAAGCGTTTGCCGTTCTCTTGCGACGGATTCTGGACAAGATCGGCGTGCTACATGAACACAAGTAAGCGGAAGCGCGGCGTAGAGGCTAGGATTCGAGAGGTTAAGCCTGAGATTCGAGTGTTGGGCATAGACGATGGAGCGTTCACGCCCCACTCAAAAGAGCAAGTTGATGTTGTAGGCGTAGTCTTTCGAGGAGGCTATTGGGTCGACGGCTTCATGCATACCCGAGTCCAGGTTGATGGAATGGACGCCACGGAGAAGTTGGCACAAATGATAGCGGAATCGCCACATTACGAGCAACTTCGCGTAATCATGCTCAACGGCGTCACATTGGCAGGCTTCAATGTTGTGGACATCGCCGAGCTTAACGAAAAAGTCAAGCTGCCCATCATCGCGGTTACGCGAGACAAACCAAGCTTCGATGATATACGCAAAGCGTTGCAGCATCTGCCACAGACTGAAGAGAGATGGAAAGCCATAGAGAAAGCAGGCAGAGTAATCGAAGTGTACACACGCGAAGGCGAAGAACCGGTCTACATGCACGCTGTTGGAATCTCATTGGAAATGGCTAAACGTATACTAAGAAACACATCAACTAGGAGCAATATTCCTGAACCATTGCGTGTCGCTCATATAGTAGCCTCCGGACTACGACAATCGTAACCATGCGTCTTTAGGCATTAATGATTCATGAGAATGAGAAAAGGTTTAAAAGAGCCGGCATAAAGGAGAAACGCACAGACTACAATATGTGGGGGCAGTAGCCTAAATGGAGTTTTGTCCAAAATGCGGAACGAGACTTATCCCAAAGAAAGGCACGGAAGGAAAGAAGGCAAACATCATGATAACTTGTCCAAAATGCGGCTACAAGAAACGGCAGCCCGCAAAAGAGTTGAAACCCGTGCCCAAAGTGATTGAACATAGCCCACAAGAGACCATAGCAGTCATCAGTAAGGAAGAACAGAAACTACGAGTTCTGCCCACAGTGCGGGTTGAGTGCCCCAAATGCGGAAACAACTTGGCCTACGTGTGGCAAGTGCAAACCAGAGGAAGCGACGAATCCTCAACCCAATTCTTCAGATGCACCAAATGCAACCACACATTCAGAGAATACAGCTAGAAGCAAAGCAGCCCTCCACAAGACGTTAGCTGACTACGTTCAAACTCGACCCCAATTCTTCAATAAGGCATTCAGTGCTCCTGAAGCCTGACCATACCCTAACGAGCGCAGTCATTTAATCTACGGCGTCTTCGGCATCACCAGGTCGGCTATGTCGACTCCGTGACCATAAATCTGTCTAATTGCGGTCGCAGCTGCCAACATCTGAGGCGCAATGTCCGAATAATTCCTATGAACTGAGACTTCAATCTCATTCACCAAGTCTTCAACCGTCTTCCTCTCATTCCTGAGCGCTTCAGCCAAGCCGATGTCACGCGCAAACATCGCCTTCAAAGCGTTCTCATGAGTGTCAAACGCCACTTTGTGCAGACGTAACAGCGACTGAGACAGCTCTTTGGCAATCTTAGCGCCCTTAATTTCCACAGCCGCCTCCGCCAATCGCACCGACTGATCACCGATCGCTTCAACCAAGCTCGCTGTCAAACGATAGTCCAAGCAGTCAATAGGCAAGATGCCGAGCTTCTCGCTCAATCCGGGATTCTGAATGATTGTTCTAAGAACTCGAACTAGGAGAAAGTAGAAACGGTTAACTTCAATGTCACGCGCCACCACATTTTTGGCCAAGGAGCTCTCTCCCTCAACAAGGGCAGTAACCGCGTCACGATGCATCCCGGAGGCGATTGAATGCTCCCTGTGAAGAGCCTTGTCAGGCGGAAAAGCCGTAGGCTCCAACAAACACTGCATAACAATCTTAGAGTAATCTTCTTCAACAATCTCCAAGCCAATAAGGCGACTTGAAGATTGTTTGATGTGTTGACGATCTTCAGAACTCATCCTGTCCTTAGCTTCAATGCGAATAATATCATAACCGAGCAGATACTTGCCCATGATCTCCCGATCGAGCAAGGGCGAAGGCCGAATAACGGCAACATGGGGCGCACGCTCCACATTATACCTAGCATCGAGAACAAGTCGACCATCAACCGTCTCAGACAACGCCACAACAGAGCTCTTTTTCAACCCAGCGCGCGTTGCCCAGCTCTTAGGCAAACACACAAAGAACGTGCCACCGCCAGTACGTTGAACCTTTCGAAGACTCATGCCAATTCCTAGACAGACATATGTATTGAATATAAATAAGCCGTTTGGAATTACGAATGTCATAACTCAACAAGAAAAAATCCAGTTCCCCTGAGAAAGCAAAACATCAAAGTAGGAAAGAACACTTGAAAGACGCCAGAAACTCCGTCGCGGGCATCGATCTTGCAACGTCATCTTCACTACTGGGGGCGCTTCGAGACTGACCCTGTGTTCCCAGCCTTAACAGGGTACCTTCACTTGAAGCGAAAGACAGAATTGATAGGAGACAGAAAAGAAGACAGCATCGTAGCGCCAAAGCAGGGAGATTGGGGGACCTCATCGCTGTGAGCGAAAGGCTTCAGAAAGCGGTCTCACACACAATTCAAGCAGGCTACCAGCTTGATAGCGAAGCCTTCCTGTTCCTAGAGACCCTGTCAAAAACAGAAGACCCTGTTGCGCTGGTGGAACAGCTAACTACGAAAATCAACGAAGCCGAGCAAAAACCTCTGTTCATAACCCGGGATCTCATCGAGGAATTCATGACGCAGACTACAGAAGCCAAAGATGTCGGAGCCGCATCGCTGCCTTCCGAACCCCAGCCTCCTCACATCTTCGAATCAAGGAAAGAAGCTTTCAAACCCTACGCCAAGGAAATCGATGCTGACGTCCAAGTATTTGAGGATCCAACTGCTGCAGTGACAACCGTTGGATCGATGGAGGAATACCACGAGTACTTCATGGATCGCTTTAGACGTTTGCAGAGATTCCTAAGACAAAGAATGGACGCTAAAGACGCCACCTCCATTGCTGAAGCGCTTAAAGCTCCCATGAACGCTAAGGTTAAAGTCATAGGCATGATCACTGAAAAGCGCGAATCGAAGCAGAGAACTTTCCTTCGTTTAGAAGACGCCGAGTCTACTGCAACTGTGCTGGTTTATCCGAATCTTGAAAGTTCAGTTCACTCTCGAGTTCAAGACCTGCTCCTTGATCAAGTCGTGTGTGTAAGCGCCATCAAATCGCGCAACGACCTGCTAATATTGGAAGATGTACTGTTTCCAGAAATTCCGCAAAAGACGCCCAATAAAGCATCAGAGCCGGTCTACGCCGCGTTAATATCAGACCTGCACGTAGGGAGCAAGTTATTCATGCGAACTGAGTTTAGCCGATTCCTTTTGTGGCTAAACGGAAAACTCGGCGACCCGGATTGGAGAGAAATCGCAGGACACATAAAGTACGTAGTGATCGCCGGCGACATCGTAGACGGCATTGGCATATACCCGAAACAAACTAAGGAATTGGCAATCAAGGATATACATCGTCAATATGTGGCAGCATCCAGATACCTTGAGCAGATCCCAGACTACATCAAGTTAATAATCATACCCGGGAATCACGATGCCTCAAGGAAGGCACTCCCTCAGCCAGCCCTGCCCAAGGACTACGCCGAACCATTGTACGCAGTGAGAGAAGTTCACTCGCTCGGAAACCCTTGCTCCATTGGTCTTCACGGAGTTGAGCTCTTGGTGTATCATGGGCGGAGCTTAGACGATGTAACTGCCAACATGCCAAATGCATGCTTCGAATCACCAGAAAAGGCGATGAAAATACTCCTTCGCGGAAGGCATTTGGCTCCAATATACGGGCAACGCACGCTAATAGCTCCCAGCAAACGAGATTTTTTGGTCGTGGAGCGCGTTCCTGACATTTTTCATGCAGGTCACGTCCATGTTCTAGGTCATGGCAAGTACCGTGGGGTACTCATGGTCAACTCGGGTGCTTGGCAGGAGAAAACCGAATACATGAGTAGGTTGGGTTTGAAGCCTACCCCGGGGATAATTCCAGTAGTCAATCTTCAGACCATGCAGGTGACGACACTCGATTTCAGAGAGGCTTAACCAATCTACAGCACATCAATGTCTGTCTTTAGAGCTCAGAGTCGCAAGTTTAGGGGAAAATGTGAGAAGCTGGTTCAGTCGTTCATCGTCGGAATACACGTTCTTGAACAGTCCTAGAGTAATGCCTAACCGAATTTTCTTAGTTCGTCCGTAGCGACCCATGTTGACGACCTGTGTGTTGAGCAACCCTATAACGTCAAGCTCGTTGATCAAGCCGCTGACACGCCTCTGCGTTAGCGGAGACATTCCAGCTTGCCCGCAAAGTTCAGTGTAGATTTCGTATATGTTGCCCGTGACACAGCCATTTAGTGTTTGAGCCTTGAGCAAAAGGTAAACGCTACACAGGACAAGCTTTGAGTGAAGGGGCAGATTTCTCAGAGCTTCACTCATGCGGTCATGTTCAATGCGTTTTTCGGCTTGCCTTATGTGCTCCTCATTTAACCTTGAAGAGCCTTCACGTTCCGCCAATTCGCCTGATACTCGTAGTAGATCTAGTGCGCGCCTCGCGTCGCCATGTTCAGCGGCTGCGAGCGCGGCGCAGAGACTTATCGCCGCCTCAGGAAGCACATGATCCTGAAATGCTAGTCTTGCCCTGTCGAGCAAGATGTCTTGAAGCTCAGCGGCGTTGTATGGTTTAAAGACGATCTCCTCCTCGCTAAGCGAGCTCAAGACTCTGGGATCCAAGAATTCCTTGAACCGAAGGTCGTTCGAAATGCCGACCAGTGTCGTCTTCGCATAACGGAGGGCCTCGTTGATGCGTGTTAGTTCGTAGAGCAGAAGGTCGCCTCTTTGTTTTATGAGAGAGTCAATTTCATCCAGCACTACGATGAAGACCTGTTTCAGAGTGTCGACACCTCTCTTGAAACGGTCGAAAACCTCGCCCAAGGCTAACCCGGTGAAGGGAACGCTCACTCCTACCGCGTCGCAGAGGCTCGAAAAAACCCGATACTCGGTCCCTGCTATCCGGCAGTTAACGTAGGAGGTTTTGACAGGAAGGTTGAACTGCGCTGCCTTTTGCGTAAGTTTGCCCAAGACAAATTTCATGACAGCCGTTTTGCCTGTCCCAGTCTTCCCATATACGAAGATGTTTGAGCAACGCTCTCCTTTGAGGACCGGTGCTACGGCTTCCCCAAGGAACCTCACCTGCACCTCACGGTGAGGAAGAGTCTCCGGCACGTAGTCGTGCCGCAAAACCTCTCGGTTCTTGAAAATTTCGTGTCTGTTGAGGAAGTCGTCGAAAACACAACTAAGCACATCGGAGTTAGTCAACTAAACTCTCCTTCCTCTCTCCTCAACAGTGAAGCCGGTGACAGAACATCGTCGAAAACGCATAAGGACTCCAGTACAAAAAAGTGAACACCGAGCTGAAATCTTGCAAATCTGACCCTAGCGGCAAGGAGCCTAAAGGGGTAGGTCAAATCCCCCGGCACCCCTGCATTTCCCTTGGAGGCTCACGCAGTGGGAAGACAAGCTACTACGAGGATACTCGTAGTAAATGCAGGTGTTAAGTCATGATTGAAAAGGCTCCTGTCGCCGCTGCCTAGGCTAATCACACTGGTCTAAGAACTCCACCGGAAAGAGAGGGGTGGGGGACCTGAGCCACCAAAAGTTAGTGCTCAGCATCTCTAAAAAGATCGCGTACAAGATACGCGAGAGTTAACACACGAAACGTCACAGCAATTGCACGCCACTTCTAACCTCCGAATCGCCATATACCTTCAATTTTGCAGTATTTTGTGAAAACAACGACCCCTTTGTTTCCACTGGAGTTACTAATCGCGGAGATCTTCTCTCCTCTTTGGAGAAATGCTGATGCTTGTGAAGTCTGTTAAATAAAAACCACTCTAAAGTTCGCCTCTTCTCTGGTTTAAGCCGCGTTGCGCGCTCCTTAATTCGACGGATTCACCGTAAGGTCTATAACGTGTAACATGTTAATCTGTTACGCGCCACTGTGATTCAGATGCCTGCAAAGAAAATGCGAGTGGAAGTATTCGACGGAGGCGGAAACAAGTACACAGTAACCTTTGACGGTCAGGTTACGAGAGAGAAGGCTCTTCGCCTCCTTGACATTGTCGAACTGCTCGGTGGTATGCCTGGTCTGAATCCGCAGGAGAGCACGGCGACTTCAGATATGCCCAAGCAAGAAAAGATGCGGTTAATGGTTGAGAAGCATTTTCCCCTCGTCTGGTTCTCCGCCAAGGACGTTCAAACTATCTACGAACAGGAATTAAAGGAACCTGTGGCGCTAAGTATGGTTTCCACCTACCTGACTAGACTGGCAGACAGAGGCGCGCTCTCAAAGATCGGGATAGCCCATGGCAAGCGTTACAGGCTTGTAGCTCCTAAGCCAGAGACCCAGCTCACCCTCACAAAAGATAATAAGTAATCGCCTAGACTTCTAAGAAATAAGGCTCATTCAGTAGTAGCGACACTCATACCGATCAGTGGGTGATCGTTCGGAGCTGATAAGATGAGCGATGATTTGGCTGATATGCAAAAAAGGCTAAGCTTGTACGTGTCGAACGGATGTGTTGCAGGCGCCACGGAAGCGAAAGAGGAACCCGCAGTCACAGTCAGAGTAGATGCGTCAAAAATCAGACCGTTGCCGACGGTGGGCAATTTTGAAGGCCACTTCCTAGCAGTAGATTGCTCAACAAGAACGCTGAAACGAGCGAACAACTGGGGCGTGTACCTGATGAGAGCAGCCTACGCCGCCGTGAAGCAACGCATTGTTGACTGGAGCTTCAAGGAGAGAATCTGCACAGCAATCGGAGATGCCTATACTCGTAGTAACCTTCTCACAGACGTAAGAATTGAACTCGAAAGCCAAATGGCATTGGAGCTTCTTCAGCGCAAGGACAGTCCCCTTTACTACGAGTATACCCATCCTCGTAGCAACTACCTCCTGCTTGATGGAGGAGGATACTTCGGCGGTGACAGAAAGTTTCGGGTTTCGCTTTATGAGAAGTGTGAGAAGACTGGAATCAATCTACTTGCCGTGAGCAAGAATTCGCCGTCACTTCATGATGAGAAAGGACGGGATCTCATAGCTACTACGAGTATACTCTCTCCCTATGACATGTGGGTCTGCCACCCGATCAGAGAAGCTGACAAGGACAAAAGTCTGTACGGTGACATATCTCTTGTCAAACTTAGCAAAGATAGCCAACGGGTCTTCCGTTGCGACATAATGGAGTATCTGGCAGATGGGGAAATCAGCGAAATCCTCGCACCCCTAACCACGGTGGCTGAAGATCCCCGATCACTTGGATATCCCATTCCCCTCTTACTCGCCCACGAATTCTCAGCGCCTTCTGAATCAATGCTTCTTTCCTATCACGATCAAGTTGAAGGTGCCTTAGCTGAGGCAGGGCTATTGACGACTCTGCGGAGAGAGGAGTTCACCTGTAGCTTTGCAGATGAGCTTCATGGCGTTAGGTATCCGTTCAAACGGGAGATGATTGCTGACTATGTCTGAACCTATAGCGTTCGTGTGCGAAACTAAAGGAGATTCTGTGTCTTTCTTTCTCAATCAAGGTGTGAATCTCTCTTTTGGTCAGATCGTGCGCATAGACTCCGGCGAAAGGAGCTTCTATGCACGTGTTGTCAACGCCGAAAGCAAATCCACTCTCAACACCATTGAGCAACTGCGCGAAGCGCAGGGAAAGGAAGCCTTTGGGCCATACTCTGCTTTCAGATGTGTCGAAGCCATTTTGTTCTTGGAGAAACGAGGAAAGCGCGTGCGGTCTCCAACCTTTAACCCCAACTACAGAGACAAGGTGTACACCGCCAGCGAAGAAGACTGCTCAGTTCTGAGGCTTTCTGGAGAACTGGAAGTCGGGAGTCTCCGCTCCGGCGAACAACTGCTTG
>Ga0224495_10000802_pt1 | contig 23898 bp, 22 predicted proteins | sample SF_Jul11_sed_USG_FD_168128 | JGI IMG/M metagenome (GOLD analysis project Ga0224495, IMG submission 168128) | Sediment microbial communities from San Francisco Bay, California, United States - SF_Jul11_sed_USGS_4_1 | ecosystem: Environmental > Aquatic > Marine > Sediment | place: USA: California...
CATGGTGCGAACGCTGCCGCCCAAAAAAGCACACCACTACGTACTGTACATATGTGGGTTCCGGAAGACACAGAGATTTTGATCATCGACGCACCGGCTGGTGCAAAAGGGTTGCTGCTGCAAGAGCTAGTGCGCAAGTCGCACTTTATCCTGATTCCGGTCGCACCCTCCTCTATTGATATCCATGCCACAGCCGATTTTGTAAAAGAGTTGTTCCTTTTTGGTGGCGCACGTACCTCCAAGGCTAAGATTGCGGTGGTAGCCAATAGGGTACGCAGTGCTTCTACAGTCTATGAATCGTTACAACGATTTCTTATTTCCCTGAAGCTCCCCTTTCTAAGTACTATCAGTGATTCTCACAATTATCTCCACGCAGTAGAAAAAGGTTTAGGAGTTTTCGAAATGGACGAAGAGAGCACGGTGGTGGAAAGGCAGGAACTGATGCCAATATTTAAATGGGTTGATGGAATTTTGCCAGGCAGCGTGGCACTAGACGATGATGGGAAGGTCGTAGCCATTGACAGGTCTGGCAAGTTTGCAGCAATGCGCACGGGTGGAAAATCACTAATTTCCACCATCCTGACAGCTACTGGAAGATTCAAAAAACTTCCTTAGCCATTTATTGTCCGCTGATTTATAAAATCACAAAACTAGGGGCATGCAAGACGTGGCGTAACGCATCCGCCGAGCAAGCATACATTTGCTCAGCGGATTCACCTTGCTTATTTCTAGATCAACGTGTTCTCGATAACTGATAAATTTGAGCCTCAATTTGATATTACTAGATTTCAACACTAAAAATTAAGCAAATGTCATGCTGTATTAAGCAGCTTGGAGCATTTTTCCAAATAGCGCTTCATGTGTTTGTTCGCCGATATCGAAATCCAACGCCACAGCATTTTCAATACCAATCCGCATGGGAGGGCCAAAACGAGTCACGGCAAAACCAGCACGACGCATCATGCGTTCAATGGAAGATGTTGTAACGGTAACATAGTGCTCAATACCCATTTTGTCACCAAATGTGACAATCGCGCGTAGCGCATCAAGAGAAAGCCCTGAGAATCCAAATCCTTGTGGGCCATCTGCCTCAATGGCAAAGCGACTCAATTCCCAAACTTTAGAATCTTCAGGGGCGTTTTGGCCGTAAAGCAATATGGGGAAGGTGTCCTTTAACATATAGGGCCCCAATGTTGGCAAAGCGCGCCAGCAACCACGTAAAAATCCATCGCTCTCCCGAATCATCATGTAGTAAGGATCCATTGCATCGTAACCATCTATTTCCATTCCGTTAATAATGGGTACCTCCCAGCCCATTTTTTCCTTAAATATCTTTGCCCGCAACAAGTGCATTTCACACAACTCTTTGCTGGAATATTCTCTTCTTGTAGCTATTCTAATAGTATGTTTCATGTGCCTCTCCTTATGGTTGGTTGTCCAGAAAATTTAGGACGTTAATAAACTATGCCCAACGCATAAAGAGCGTAACTATCAAATCTGATAGGTACGAAATATCTTATTTTATTGCAGAATAATCATGGAACCTGTTGCAGGCAGGTTGTGAAATAGACCAGATATTTGGGGACTCAGATGAAGCAGTTTCAACAATTATTTCAAGAAAATGGCTTCAATCACGTAATGCTACGAAATCTTCGCCAAACAAGGAGGGAAAGCCAATGTTGTTTTTGGTCGCGATTTGGGGTAACCCAATCGCGTGGAAGTCGTTTTGAAATGGGAGCAGAGATTCCACCACCAGTTGCAATTCTTTTAAAACTTTATTTGGATGGCATTATCACGGACAGTGATTTGTGAAAGAGCGCAGACAAAATTATTATCTACAACCAAAATAATTAATCAGGATGGAGTTATATCGGGTCAATTATACCCAGCTTAATGGCTCTGACTATCGCTTGCTGGCGTGATTTAGTTTCAAATTTGCGGCGAATATTGCTGAAATGAAAATTTACCGTAGCCTCGGTGCAATTCAGCAACTCGCCAATTTCCCAAGAATTTTTACCCGATGCGCTCCATTTGAGACATTCAAGTTCACGGGTTGTGATGCTTACGCGTTCGTTTGCAGGGCAAATTTTTTTGATGAATCTAAATGAACTTTCAAAAATATAATCCCTAAGGCAGGAGAGTTCGGCAAGAGAATGGATAACACGGTGTTGAAAATGCTGAGTCGGCTCAATGTCGCTCACGAAACATAGCACACCAAACTCACCTCTGGCTCCGTGGATGGGCAAGGTAACTCCTGATCGTAGGCCATATTTGCAAGCCTCCTCGTACATATTTTTTTGTTTCTCAGCAGAAAAAATACCCGGGGTCCAAATCAAGGGGGTTGACTTCGATAAGCAATGACTTACCGTAGGGTCAACATGTCCCAATTTATTCTCGTCATACCTTTTTCGCCAATCTGAAGAATAATTGCTATGAAGAAAAGCATATTCTGCCTCCATGGGAGAATTGCAGTCAGGAAAAATAGCAAGAAGAACTTTTTCATAGCCAAAATCATTTCCAAGCCTGAAAACCTTATTGCGCCATTCTGAAATTGTGCTGTAGTTCAGAAGGTCTGCAAATCGTTCTATGGATTTCATATACCCCCATGTATTTAACCAGCAGCAAAATTATGCAGTTTAGCCATGAAAATATACTGCCATTAGATAAATTTTGTTGGGTTGATCAAATTCTGAAAATTAAGTCATCCTGATTCTAGTCCATGCATAGTATTCCGCATACCTATCATAAATACTAGTATATCAATACTAGGGAGTGATAAAAGGATATGCGAACAGCGAACTTTAACTACTTTACCGCGAATTATTCCTGAGAAAAATCCGCTTTAGGTATGCCTCGCGCGCAATCTGCACATCTTCGAGAAAATACGGCAACTCGCTCAGAAGCATCGCCTGAGGCCCATCCACCAGTGCCTTGGGCGGCGCGGGGTGGAAGTCAACCAGCACCATATTGGCCCCGGCGATGATGCCCTGCGCGGTGACATGCATCATGTCGAGTATGCCATCTGGTGAAGCGGCGCGTGAGCCTACCGAGTGCGACGGGTCGATGCACACCGGCATGCGCGTCAGGCGCTTCACTACCGGCACATGAGAAAAATCCACGAAGTTGCGGTGCGGGTCGCCCATGTTGGTCTTCATCCCACGCAGGCCGAACACCACATTGCGGTTGCCCTCGGAGGCCAGGTACTCGGCGGCATTCAGCGACTCGTCCAGCGTGATGCCGAAGCCGCGCTTGAGCAGGATTGGCATCTCCTTCTGCCGCCCGACGATCTTCAGCAGCTCGAAATTCTGTGTGTTGCGCGTGCCGATCTGCAGCATCACCCCGGTCGGGTTGCCGGTCTGGTGCAAGGCTTCCTTGATCTCGTTCAGGTGAGATTCGTGCGTGATCTCCATCGCGATCACCTTAATGCCGTATTTGCCCGCCAGCTCGAACACATAAGGCAGGCAGTTCTTGCCATGGCCCTGGAAAGCATAGGGGCTGGTGCGCGGCTTGTACGCCCCCATGCGCGTGCACACTTGCCCCGCGTCGGCCGCCGCCTTCATCATGATCTCGACATGCTCGCGCTTGTCCACCGCGCACAGCCCGGCGAACACGTTCAGCGTATCCTGCCCGAAGCGCACGCCGTTGTATTCGAAATGCGTCGGGCGCTGGTCGTCCTTATGCCGACCTAGGATGCGGTACTCCTCCGACACGCGCACCACGCGCTCCACGCCGGGCAGCGCCTGCATGTCCTCTATCTCCAGCAGCTTGGTGTTGCCGATCAGATAGATCTCGGTCAGGTTCTGCTCGGCGCCATGCTCGACATGCACGCGCGTCTGGATGCTCGGCAGCGTCGCCAGATGCGCCGTCAGCTGCCGGTATTCGGCAGACTGCTCGTTGATGTTGGGGGTGAGGATCAGGATCATTGTTTCATTCTCATCATTTGCATAACAGGATCGGCATCTGCGCATGCAACTGCTCCAGCGGTTCACGGCTGAAACCGCTCTTGGCGAACTGCTGCCAGCGGCCGATGACGTAGCACACAAGCAGGTTGGCGTGCGCACCGACGTCGACCGCTTCGCCGAGTTCGCCCTGGGTCGCGGCCATGCGTAAAGATTGTTTAAGTGTCGCCTCGATGCGGTCGAGTAACTGGTTGATGCGGGCTTGCAATCGCTCGTCCTCGCTGACCAGCGCATCGCCAATCAGCACGCGCGTCATGCCGCGATTCTTCTGCGCGAAATTAAGCAGCATCGCGACGATGGCCTCGATCTGTTTGACGCCACTCTTCTCGTCTTGGGTGATTTTGTTGATCAGCCCGAACACGGTCTGCTCGATGAACTCGATCAGTCCCTCGAACATCTGTGCCTTACTGGCAAAGTGTCGGTACAGCGCCGCTTCAGAAAGTTCCAGTTTTGCCGCCAGCGCGGCGGTAGTGATCTTTTCGCCCTTGGGCTGTTCCAGCATATGTGCAACGGTCTGCAGGATTTGCAGCTTTCTTTCACCCGGTTTTGCGGCCATATTTATCCCCTTCATTTCATCTCGTCGTTCCGGCGCAGGCAGGAATCAAGAATCCATCCACTGGACACCGACCCTTGCCGATGTGACGGTATTTTGTTACAAAACTTTTAAGTCCTTAGTTGTGTTAACTGCATCACATTCCTTACTTTTACATCCACATACGGTGCGCTTTTATTGCCTGAGCACACCCACACGGTGCGCATGCCCAATCTTTTCGCCGCCAGCAGATTCTCCAGGCTGTCCTCGACCATCACGCATTGCCTCGCCCTGACACGATGCTTCTTCATCAGCCGCATGAAGCCGTAGGTATCCGGCTTGGGGCGGAAGCGGGTGTGCTCCACCGCCATCACGTCGTCGAACAGTCCATCAATCCGCAACAGCTTCAGCACCGCATGGGCATAATGCTGTGGCGCGTTGGAGAACACCACCTTTTTTCCCGGCAGCGCTTTCAGCGCGTGGCGCAATCGCGGTTCGCGCAGCACCATTCGGTTTAGTTCCGGAAACTGGTGCGTGTGCCACAGAAAATGTTCCGGGTCGGTGCCGTGATGGCGCATCAGGCCGCTCAGTGTCGCGCCGTAGCGCTGCCAGTAATGCATCCGCAGTTCGTTCGCCGCCTGTTCGTCCAATTGCAGGTGTTGCTTCAAATAGGCCGTCATGCTGCGGTTGATGTGCGGAAATATATATGGATTCGCGTTATGCAGCGTGTTGTCCAGGTCAAATATCCACAGCGGCGCGTTCACGCTTTATTTGCTCTTGATCAGCGTACCCACACCTTCATCCGTCAGAATCTCTAGCAGCAACGCATGCTCCACCCGCCCGTCGATGATATGCACCGCCTTCACCCCGCTGCGCGATGCGTCCAGCGCGGAACCGATCTTGGGCAGCATGCCGCCGGACAGCGTGCCGTCGGCAACGAGTTCGTCAACCATCTTCGGGGTCAATCCGGTGAGCAGTTTTCCGTCCTTGTCCAGCACGCCCGGCGTATTGGTCATCAGCACCAGTTTCTCGGCACCCAGCACTTCCGCCAGCTTGCCCGCTACCAGGTCAGCATTGATGTTGAGCGTGTCGCCGTCCGGTGCAACGCCGATCGGTGCGATTACCGGGATGAAGTCGCCGGAATCGAGGAAATTGATGATGGATGGGTCGATCTTGGAGATCTCGCCGACCTGGCCGATGTCGAGTTTCTTGCCCGGCTCATCGGTGCTGTCCAGCATCATCTTCTCTGCGCGGATGAAAGCGCCGTCCTGTCCGGTAAGGCCGACCGCCTTGCCGCCGTGCTTGTTGATCAGGTTGACGATGTCCTTGTTGACCTTGCCCAGCACCATTTCAACCATATCCATGGTCTCCTCGTCGGTGACGCGCATGCCCTGCACGAAAGTGCCCACTTTGCCGACACGCTTGAGAAGGTCGTTGATCTGCGGGCCGCCGCCGTGCACCACCACTGGGTTCATGCCAACCAGTTTGAGCAGTACGACATCGCGCGCGAAGCCGTCCTGCAACGCGGGCTCGGTCATGGCGTTACCGCCGTACTTGATGACGATGGTCTTGTCGAAGAAGCGCTGGATGTAGGGCAGGGCCTCGGAAAGCGTCCTGGCTTTCTGGGCAGCGGTGGCGGCGGAAAGTGGCATGATATTTCCTCAATAAATATGCCGCGGATTCTACATCAGAAAAGAATCATGCGGTACGCGCTGCCTGATTCTGCCGCGAAGCTAAGACTTACTCAGTGATGGTGCATGTGTTCGTGGCCCTCGTCCTGCGCCATAGCTTTATTTGCCGTCAAGGGTTGAACTTCGACCCGCACTTCAACCTCATCTATACTCTTGTCGGTTTTAATGCGCAGTATCAGGGGAACCTTGTCGCCCGCCTTGAGCGGTGCCTTCAGGCCAATCAACATCAGGTGATAACCGCTCTCGCCCAGATTTACCTGCTTGCCAGCGGGCAGTTCGACAGATTTTACTTCGCGCATTTTCATCATCCCGCCTTCATGGGACATGCTGTGCAGTTCGGTGCTATTGGCGGCAGTGCTGGAAACTCCAATCAAGGTTGCGGAACGCATACTGGAAATGTTGATATCAACCATTCCGTTGGTTTGACCTGGAGCCGTAGCACGTGACCATGCGGAATATATCTGGATATTACCAGAAAGGGCATTACAAGATACCAGCATCAGGATTAGCATTCCGCCAAGCTGCAACAAATTGACCATGAACGTATTCTCGATAATTCTATAGATGTGGATTATACGCGACCAGCGACATCATTATAATTTCAAAATCAAGAAAGATTGGCAGGAAAAGGTAAGTTATCCGGTATTAATCACAAAGGACAGACGGGACTATAATTACAGCAAAATTATTTCAAAATATTTCCTCAAACTATGAACTTTACTTTACTTATACATGCCGGTTGTCTAATTTTGTCAACGTTTGCTTTCGCAGAAACCAGCCCACTGCCGGGGGCTCCATTGCTGACTGCCAAAGCTTATTTGCTGTATGACTATTCCAGCAATCAGATTCTGGTCAGCCAGAACGGGGATGAGCGTATGGAGCCAGCATCTCTAACCAAGCTGATGACGGCCTATTTGGCATTCGACGCAGTTAAACATGCAACGCTGACACTCAAGCAAAAATTAAGCGTTCCATTATCAGCAGTTCGCGGTAACAGTGGTGAATCACGCATGCTGCTAAAGCCCGGCCAAACAGTGACAGTTGACGAGTTGCTACATGGATTGATTGTGCAGTCAGGTAACGATGCGGCAATTACACTAGCCTTGAATATTGCGGGAAGCGAATCAGGGTTTGTTGACATGATGAACAAGGAAGCCAAACGATTGGGGATGAAAAACACCCATTTTACTAATCCAGTTGGGCTGCCGGAACCGCAACATTACAGCAGTGCCTCAGATATGGCGCTGCTTGCCAGCGCAATTCTGAGCGACTATCCGCAGCACTATCCGTTGTTTGGTAAGAAAGAGTACACATTCAACAACGTAACTCAAGCTAATCGTAATAGACTGCTATGGATCGACCCATACGCAGATGGAATGAAAACAGGGCATTCAGAAGCTGCCGGGTATTGTCTGGTTGGCTCCGCAAAACGGGATAACCATCGGCTGATCACAGTATTGTTCGGCGCAGCAACTGACCGGTTGCGCGCGGCAGAAGGCCAGATATTGATGAATTATGGCTTCCAAAATTTTGATGCATCTCGCCTATATCAGGCGAATCAGCCGGTTGCGCAGCTGCGTGTTTGGAAGGGAACGAAAAGTTACCTTAGCTTGGGCTTTCTACGCGATTTGTTTCTGACGATTCCAAAAGGTACTCTTGCTCGATTAAAGGCAACCATGGAAACGAGCCAGCCCGTTTTCGCGCCTATCCTCAGGGGTCAAAAAATGGGCGTGCTCAAGCTGACGCTGGATGGAGAAGCATTCGCAGAATTTCCGTTGATTGCTTTAGAAGGTATACCGTTGGCGAATGTATTCTCACGAGGCTGGGATAGTATGCGATTGTTTTTTGAATAAGGGATGCCTAGTGACCATATTTTTAAACGGGCAATATATGCCCATTGCAGATGCTAAAGTTTCAGTGCTGGATCGTGGCTTCATCTTCGGCGACGGCGTGTATGAAGTGATTCCAGTGTATTCGGGCAAGGCGTTTCGCTTGGCGGAACATTTGCGCCGTTTGCAGCACAGCCTGGATGGCATCCGTTTGGCGAATCCATACAGCGACGACAAATGGGCCGGCATCATCCAGGAACTCATCGCGCGCAATTCCGGCGAAGACCAATACCTATACCTGCACATCACGCGCGGCGCGGCCAAACGCGATCATGCCTTCCCGAATCCACCGGTCAGGCCGACGGTGTTCATGATGAGCAGCCCACTACCCACTCCTCCCCAAGTTTTGCTGCAGAACGGTGTGGGCGCCGTGACCGCGCAGGACAACCGCTGGCTGCGTTGCGACATCAAATCCATCTCGCTGCTGCCCAATGTGCTGCTGCGCCAGATGGCGGTCGATACGGGCTGTGCAGAAACCATACTGATCCGCCCCGGAAAGAATAATGAGGACGATTTCATGACCGAGGGAGCGGCCAGCAACATCTTCGTGGTGAAGCAGGGCAAACTGCTTGCACCCCCCAAGGATCACTTAATGCTGCCCGGCATCACCTACGACGTGATCCTGGAAATTGCCGCTGCGAATGACATTCCGCATGAGGTACGCAGGATCGCCGTCAGGGAAGTGCATGTGGCAGATGAACTTTTGCTTACTTCATCGACCCAAGAAGTCCTTGCGATCACTAAGCTGGATGGCCAGCCAGTCGGTAACGGCGAACCCGGCCCGATGTTCGCCAGAATGCATGCACTTTACCAGGAGTACAAGCGCAACGTGATGCGCGCAAAATGAGAAAGCCACTATGAGCGAATTCCCCAGAAAAGAACTGACCGCCAGTCTGATCGAATTCCCTTGCGAGTTCCCGATCAAGATATTCGGCCTGCAACAAACCGGCTTCGCACAGGCCGTGCTCGAAGTTGTCGCCCGGCACGACCCGGGTTTTACCGCTGCCACCATGGAAATGCGCGCCAGCAAGAATGCGCGCTACCTCAGCCTGACCTGCACCGTGCAAGCTACTTCTCAGGAACAGCTCGATGCGCTGTATCAGGAGCTGTGCGACCATCCTTCCATCGTGATGGTGCTGTGATCCCGCATATCCGATCACTGGGGCTGGTTGAGTACCAACCCACCTGGGGGGCGATGAAAAAATTCACCACCGAGCGCGATAGCCACACTGTCGACGAGATCTGGCTTGTGCAGCACCCGCCCGTCTATACCCAGGGGCTCGCCGGCAAACCGGAACACCTGCTGTACAACACCGTCATCCCCATTGTAAAGATCGATCGCGGCGGACAGATCACCTATCACGGCCCCGGCCAGATCATCGCCTACCTGTTGCTCGACCTGCGCCGCTGGAAGATCAACGTACGCGAATTGGTGCGGCTGATGGAGCAGGCTGTTATCGACCTGTTGGCCGAATACGGCGTGGACGCGCAAAGCCGCGCGGACGCGCCCGGTGTCTATGTTGATGGCGCCAAGATCGCTGCGCTGGGACTAAAGATCAAAAACGGTTGTTGCTACCACGGTCTGTCGTTCAACGTGGATATGGATATGACGCCATTCTCCCACATCAACCCATGCGGTCATGCCGGACTGCGCGTGACCCAGACTTGCGAACTGGGCATCACGGTGCCGGTCAACGAGCTTCAGGCCGAGCTGGCGCAAAATCTGGTGCATGGACTACAACGACATTTGGAGAAAAAACAAGGCAATGAGCACCAATAACAAACAAACCGGCGCATCCAAAACCGCACGCAACCCGATCAAGATCGTGCCGTTGCAGGAACGTTTGCGCAAACCGGAATGGATACGCGTGAAATCTGGCAGTGGGCAGGGCTATTACGATGTGAAGCACATGTTGCGCGAGCATAAACTGCACACCGTGTGCGAGGAGGCATCGTGCCCGAACATCGGCGAATGCTTCGGCAAAGGCACGGCGACCTTCATGATCTTGGGAGATGTCTGCACGCGGCGCTGCCCGTTCTGCGATGTGGCGCACGGCAAGCCGCTGCCACCGGATGGCAACGAACCCGACAATCTGGCGCGCTCGATCGGCCTGCTCAAACTTAACTACGTAGTCATCACCAGCGTGGATCGCGACGACCTGCGCGATGGCGGTGCGCGACATTTTGCCGATTGCCTCGCCGCGATTCGCGCGGCTACACCCGCGACGCGCCTCGAGATACTGGTACCGGATTTTCGTGGTCGCCTCAATGAAGCACTGGACGCGCTTGCCGTCAGTTTGCCCAACGTGCTCAACCACAATCTGGAAACGGTGCCGCGCCTGTATAAGCTGGCGCGTCCCGGTGCGGACTATGCGCATTCGCTGAAGCTGCTCAAGGATTTCAAGGCGCGCTTCCCGCACATCCCGACCAAGTCCGGCCTGATGCTGGGTCTAGGAGAAACCGACGAAGAAGTGCTGGAAGTGATGCGTGATCTGCGTGCGCATGATGTAAACATGCTCACCATCGGCCAGTACCTGCAACCCTCAGATGGGCACTTGCCGGTGTTACGCTATGCGCCACTGGAATCGTTCGCGATGTTCGAGCGTGCTGCAAAAGAAATGGGTTTCAGTCATGCTGCCTGCGGGCCGATGGTGCGCAGCAGTTATTATGCCGACGAGCAGGCGCATCAGGCGGGTATAAGATGAAGTCAATGCACAGCCGAAAAACTGAACGCATTTCTAAGTAGCTAAAAGCTACACAAACACTTATCTTTCCATTATAGATGGTGTGCGATAGCAAAAGGGAGGCGCATCGTGCCTAAGGAAAGCAACAACAAACAAAGTTCTGGCAAGGTTAAGTTTGCTGGAAAGCGAGTTACTTCGACTAGCACTTTTCGCATTGCAGAAAAAAAGGAATCGACTAATGACAGACGCAAGCCATTGGCATGCAGAGCTGTGGATACGGCGATAGCTGATTCGCTCCCCGCAAAAATCCTGCCGCCACGCTTGGGGCAGCACTATGTGCGCGAACGCCTGTTCGAATTGCTTGATCGCATGAGTAAGCACCGCCGTGTCATTTGGGTAAACGCTCCCGGCGGCTCGGGAAAAACGTCACTGGCAGCCAGTTATCTCTTGGCGCGTGAACTTTCGGTGCTATGGTATCAGGTCGATCAGGGCGATACCGATATCGCCTCGTTCTTTTACTACCTGCGGCTTGCCGCTCAACGTGCCGCACCTCGATACAAGAAGCCGCTGCCGCTGTTTACACCAGAATATCTCGGCGATGTTCCCACTTTCACACGCAACTTTTTCCGCGAGCTCTTCCGCCGCCTGCCGAAGAACAGTGTTCTTGTTTTGGATAACTATCAGAATGTGCCTGAGGACTCGCTCCTGCACAACATGCTGCATACCGCAATGAACGAGATACCCGACGGAGTTCAGTTGCTCGTGCTTTCGCGCGCCGAGCCGCCGGCAATGCTGGCACGGTTGCGTCTCTGCGATCAGGTCACCTGTCTCGGCTGGGACACGCTCCAGCTCACGCACGAAGAAACCGCCGGTATCGTCCGGCAGTGCACCGGCCACGAACTGCACGATGCCGACAGCATTGATACGCTATACGCGCGCACCGGCGGTTGGGTCGCCGGTGTGGTGTTGATGCTGGAGCAAAGCCGCAACAGCGGCGACTTTAGTATTGTCACCCATCACACCGACCAGAAGCTGCTGTTCGATTATTTTGCCGCAGAGGTGCTAAACAGCAGTGATTTACAGGTACAGGAATTCCTTCTCAAAACATCGTTGTTCCCCAATATTCGGATTGATTGTGCCCACGCTCTTACCGGCATCGATATTTCGCAGAATATTCTTGAAGATCTGGTGCGGCGCAATTACTTTACGGTACGACTCACCGGAGCTGGGGAGAATACCTACCAGTACCACCCGATGTTCCGCGAGTTCTTGCTTTCGCAATTACATCAAAAATTGAGCGAGGATGAATACTCGACGCTATGCATCCGCGCGGCAGAATTGCTGGCCGGATCTGGTGAAATTGAAGATGCACTTGAACTGTTGCTCGCGTTCGGGATTACCATGCGTGCGGCAGGACTGATTCTGACGCAAGCCGGGAGCATGATCCGTCAGGGACGTTTCAAGTCCCTGCGTGACTGGTTTGCTAAATTGCCGGAGCCACTCTTCACCGGTGAGCCTTGGTTGCTTTATTGGCGTGCCACCGCCCGAATGCCATTCGAGGGCAGTGCCGCCAAGACCGATCTGGCCCAAGCATTCGCAGGATTCAAGGTGCGAGACGAACCAGCCGGGATGTTCCTGAGCGGCGCGGGCATACTCCAGGCATACATGATGATTTGGGATGAATTGGTCGGCATGGATCCTTGGCTCGACGAACTTACCGCGTTGATTAAACGCCAGCCGCAATTTCACGCCGAGGAAATCGAGATCATCGTGACCTCGTCGATGATCGTTGCGCTCCTGCTGCGCCGACCGCAGGATCCTCAATTGCACGTTTGGGTGGAACGCGGCGAAAGAATATTGGAACACGCCACTGATCCCGGAACCAAGTTGCGGCTCGCGATGAACCTGATGTGGCACTACTCCTATTTCGGGCAGATGCAAAAATACAAGAATGTACTCGATGCAACGCGTCTGCTTGCCGAAAGCACTACGTCCAGTCCGATGGATAGAATTCTCTGGTGGCTGTTCGATTCGGTGTGGGGGTGGTATGTGTGCGATACCAAGCATTGGCAAAATGCTGTCGAACGTGGATTCGGCATTGCTCAGGAATCGGGATCGAAGATGTTCGAGGTTGGTATCGTTGCACAAGGCGTGTATGGCAACCTGAACGATGGCAATATCGAACTGGCAGAACATCACCTTGCGGAGATGAAGAAAATATCCGACCCGCGTCGCCGACTGGATTACTCGCACTATCACTTCCTTGCCGCATGGACCGCGATGCAGCGCTGGGACTACCAAGCTGCGCGTATGCTTGGCGAACGCGCGGCAGAAGAAGCAACCATTGCCGGTCAGCCAATCGCGGAGGCTTGGGATCGAAATTTGTTAACCATCGCCTTGCATGAAATCGGCGATCATGGGGGCGCTCAACACGAGTTGGCAAAAGCACAGCATCTGGCTGATGACATCGGCTCACCCATCCTGCAAATGCAGTGTGCGTGCAACGAGGCCTACATACTCCTTGACCGGAATGGCGCTCAGAAAAAGAGCCTTGATGCGTTGCGCCGGGCATTCGTCATCGGGCGCAAAAACGACTTACTCACATACCCTGGCTGCCTCCACACAGTCATGGCAAAACTATGTCTGGCAGCTTTGCAACATAATATCGAAGCCGATTACGCTAGGCGCCTTATTCGTTTGCGCCATCTCGTACCGGATGGACTATCCGCAGAACTAGACATTTGGCCATGGCCGGTCAAAATCCACATTCTCGGGCGATTCAGCCTGTTCGTAGACAATTCGCCCATGCCCCATTCTGCCAGCCACAAAAAACCGATCGAACTGTTACAAGCCGTAATTGCGCTGGGCGGGCGCGAGGTTGATGAAGGCAGGCTTGCGGAAATGTGCTGGCCAGAGGCCGAAGGCGACGCCGCGATGCGAAATCTCAAGATCAACGTGCATCGCTTGCGCAAGCTGCTGCCTGCAAACTCGCTCGTCTGGTCAGATCGAAAACTGTCGCTCAATGCGAGCCGGGTGTGGGTGGATCTGTGGGTGTTGGAGCGCGAACTCGGCGACCTTGAGCTAGCTGCAACCTGTGCTCCGGTGCAACAAATTGTCATTGTGCAAAGGGTTTTGGGATTCTGCCGAGGAGAGTTCCTACCGGGAAACACTGCACCTTGGGTGCTGGGCGCACGCGAAAAACTGCGCAACAAAATACTGCGCATCGTTGGTATGACCGCCGACTTGATTGCAAAACAAGAACCAGCCGTTGCAATTCCGGTCTATGAAAAAATGATCGAGATTGCACCACTACGCGAATCTCTGTATCAGGGACTCATACATTGTCACCAAGTATTGCAACAACCCACCGAAGCAGTGCATGTCTATCAACGCTGCCGCGAAATTTTGTTGCGCGAAATGGGAATTGCACCCTCACCCACTACCGAAGCCCTGCGAAATTTCATCAATTTGAACGTTAAATTTGTCTGATTTTCCAATTTGGTGATCTTTTGGTGCTGTGTAACCCCTATGTAACCCTTTAAGATTTACTCTGTTTGTGAAATATAAAGGAAAGAAGATCTCGTTATTGCAGGTGTTTGCATATGGTTTGTGCTAGTACGAGTGCTGCATGGCGATTTTCTAATAAATATAGAACGATGTTTCACATAACATCTTGTCACAATCATTCGCAAACATGGAGGAGCGATTTACATGAAAACGTTAAAAATTATTTTGGTGTGTACACTGGCTTTAATGTTGGCTGCATGCCCATTTCCAAATAAGAAGAAGGACAACACACCAGCAAGCTTAACTCCAGCATCACTGGCGGGTTCTTGGTTTGGGACATTTGAGGATAATATTGGGATTATGCACAGTTTGTCAGTAACAATAAATTCATCAGGTGCAATTACCCAGATTTTAGTGGATGCAGTCAATAACGGTATAACTGGAACCATTACAAAATCACCATCAGGAACTAGCCTTTTCAGCTTCTCATTTAGCAGTGGGCAAGTGGGGGGATTTCACGTGGATTCGGGTGTGGCTCATGCAGCATTTCTGGTTGACGATTTTTCTATCGGAGTGTTACAAAAGGGTGCTTCCAGTTTGCCGACGTACTTGGCTAATGATATTGCTGGAGCTTGGTCAGGATATAGCGTAACCTTGAATTCAGATTTCAGCGTAAACCAAACTTTTAACTCGAACGCTACAGTTGACAACAATATGTCACGTACATTTGTCGGCAGCGATATTTACGGTACATTCAGTGGCAGTTTTCCGACTACGTCAATCAATACAACTACCTATGGGCGCTGGATAGGTACATACTATAATGCCAGCACCTCTGGACCAGTTCGCGTATTCTTATCACCCGATAAAATTTTTGCAGCAACTTGGGCATGCAATACACCAATTTCATTTCCAACCGGCTGTTCATTCAGCGCCTGGCAAAAGTAGTTATGGGGTTTAGGGGCACCAACACGGCGGATTTGCGCAGATATACAGGGGAAGGCGCTTGAGACATGATGGATCTGTCTGAGTTACGGATTGGGCATTGGGCGATGGTGGTAACGCTGGTTTTGATGGTAGCCTTGGCGATTGGACACAATGCTGAACGTTGGGTCGCTGGGGATCAACAACCGCTATCTTCAAAGCCCTCTCCATTGGTAATTGCGGACGATTCAATCTACGATTTGTTGAGCGAGCGTTACCCGTCAGATAACACCGATGGCTTGGAGCTAGTTGGCGTTGTAAGGATTGTGGGACATGATCACGCTGGAATCGCAATTATCGCCGGCTCAGGCAATGTTCAAAGAACATACAAGACCGGGGATGTCGTTCGGGAAGGTGCTGTGTTGCAGGAAGTGTTTGCTGACCGTGTTATTCTCAAGATCGGCGATATTCATCAAGAGCTACAATTAAAGAAAAACAGCTATGGTGCAAAATCAACTGAGAACGCTAACACGGGTACCACGACGGTAGAGTTTGCTGAGACGATCAAGGAGCCGAAAACAGGTCTCACAACACCATGGTTGCGTCCGAATGTTATTTCTGAAGCCTGGGTTCTCGATTTGTTCACGAAAGAATTTGACGGGAATTTCAAGCTGAAAGATATCAAACCAGGAAATATTTATGAGAAATTTGGTTTTATGGAGGGTGACGTAGTGAGCAGGGTGAATGGGCAGCACGTAGATTCTCCTGAGCAAATTATGGCGCTGCATCAGCTGTTGGATAAAGGAGCTATGATGGAAGTGGAGTTGGTGCGCGATGGGAGCGTCTTCATACTGCATCATGATAAATGATAATAGTTTTTAGCTTTGTATAATATGCAGAACATGCGCAATCAAAATATGGAATAGTTTGCGTTCTAAAGGTTTCAACAAAATAATGTTCAGCCATATTGGCCAAAGAGATGGCTGCGAGTAATGTCAGGAAACGTCAAAACTTTCAAATGAACGAGCGTGAAGGCGACAGCGTTAAGTTTAACGTATCTATTATTGATTTTGTTGCTGAGATCGGAGCTAACAAATAATAGATGAATATCAGAAATTATTCAGAATTCATTCTACAAGTGGCGGATTTTGCAGCTAAAGCCGAATGGTCGCAAGTGTAATTAGATAGCGCTTCATGAAATTCACGGAGGCTGCCCAGATTGCAACTGAGGCGGGTCGGATATAAAGCGGATGCCCATATTAGGGATATTCCGGAGTCGTATTTATTGCCTATTGATGATTCTATATATCTGCGTAGCATTTTTTCACTATTAATTTGAAATCTTTCCAGAAAAGAGTAAATTAAGCACTAGGTATTACAAAAGGAGAATATGATGAAAACACGTTACATGATTGCCCTGATTGCAGCTCTTTCCATCTCCTCAATTGCACTTGCCGCAAATGATGGTGAAGTATTGTTTAATAAAAATAAATGCGCAACTTGTCACAAAATGGATAAAAAAACGGTGGGCCCTGCTTTGAGGGACATTTCAGCAAAGTACGCGGGCAATGGTGATGCATTGGCGATACTGGAGAAAAAAGTAAGGGAAGGCGGGGTCGGTGTGTGGGGTAAAATGCCTATGCCGCGCACACCCGCAGCAGTAAGTGATGATGAGATTAAAGCTATGGTTGAGTGGATGCTCTCGCATAACTAAATCCATGCAAATTTGACCTGACCCAAGGGCGGTATTACGTCGGCTTTCATGTGCGGCGGTATATGGCCCAAGCCAATAGACTATTTGTGACTGGATTTCCTTGTCATCAAATCACCCAACTCCTCGGGGGTCAGTTTGCTGTCTTTGTTGGCATCAATCTTGTCAAATTGCTCGAATATCCGAGGTAGTTTTTTTGCTTCCTCCTTGCTTAACACGCCGTCATGGTCAGTATCTGCCGAATTGAAATGCTTGCTCTTGATTTTCGATAGGTTTTGTTTATTTCCTGCGCGCATTTCATCGCTGCTTAACTGGTTGTCGCCGTTGGTATCCATGTCGTTAAAATGTTTATCATGTGCAGCGTCGAATTCTGTTTTGGAAATCATCCCATCGTTGTTGGTGTCCATTTGTTTGAAGTGCTTGCCTTGTTTTTCTCCGAAATGCTTGCGTGCTTCGTCCGTATCGTGAGCATCAGGATCGGCGTGTGCCAGAGAAGTGCATAATATAAAAAAGCATGGGATAGCGAGGTAGCTAATAGCGTTTTTCATAAGAAGCTCCTATATCAAAATTGGCGTTAATAAAAGAGTTGCGATCGTGGCCGAGTTTTTGCCCAGAGCACGTTGTAACAGTCTAGCATCCGATTTGAAAATTGCCCAATATGGGTTTGCAGGGGCCTACAAGGTATAATTGTTTTACATAGTTCGCCCCATCCCCAATGAATATTTTTTACGAAGAAGACGGTGATTTCAAGGTTGGCAGTATTATGGCTGACAACACTACGTCGTTACAGGTTGAGAGTATCTCCGGCAAACGTAGCAAAGTTAAGGCAGCGAATGTAATGTTGCGCTTTGCTCAGCCAAGCTTAGGTGAATTTATTTCTCAGGCGAAGGCTATTGCAAAAGAAATCGAGGTTGATTTTTTGTGGGAATGCTGCCCGCCTGAAGAATTCAGCTTTGAGCAAATCGCTACTGAATATTTTGGGCATGTTCCAAACGAGTTGGAGGCAGCAGCTGTCCAGATGCGCCTACACGGCGCACCAATATACTTTCACAAGAAGGGGAAAGGGCGCTACCGCGCAGCTCCTTCGGATGTATTGAAGGCTGCACTAGCAGGAGCGGAAAAAAAGCGACAGCAGTTAGCGCAACAAAAAAGTATGACTGATCAACTGATAGAATTTAAATTACCAACCGAATTTTCCGGTAAGCTCGATCAATTGCTCTATAAGCCGGATCGCAATTCGATGGAGGCGAAAGCGCTGGAAAATGCTTGCCTTGAAACGCATTTGACAGCAGCACATCTTTTGCAACGTTGCGGTGCTCTGCATTCGACTCATGACTATCATCTTAATAGATTTTTGTTCGAGCACTTCCCTAAGGGAATTGATTTTGCTCCAGTAGAACTGAATTCATGGGAAGAATTACCTCTGGCAGAAGCAGTTGCATTCAGTATTGATGATGCGGCTACTACAGAAATAGATGATGCTTTTTCGGTACAAAGGCTGACTAACGGAAACTGGCGTATCGGTGTTCATATTGCTGCACCAGCGTTGGGAATACCGCGTGACTCGGAGGGAGACAGGATCGCAGCACAGCGTTTATCCACTGTATATATGCCAGGCCAGAAAATCACTATGTTCCCAGATAGCGTGGTGCAGGTTTTTACATTGCAAGCGGATCGCATCTGTCCGGCACTGTCGATGTACAACGAAGTGAATGCGGAAACGATGGCTATTGTCAGTCATGAGAGCCGTGTCGAGCGCATTCATGTTGACGCAAATCTTCGTCACGATACACTGGAACCCCTGTTCAACGAAGAGACCATCGCGGCGGGCAAACTGGACTATCCTTATGCAATCGAGCTGACATTATTGTGGAACATGGCACTGAAGCTTGAGGAAGCTCGCGGCAAGCCGTCCGATAACAATACTCAACAGGTTGATTACAACTTCAACATTGAGGATGACCGCGTTACGATCACGCAACGTCGGCGCGGCTCACCTATCGACAAAGTTGTCTCGGAATTAATGATCCTAGTAAACAGCGAATGGGGAAAGCATCTTGCAGAACACAGCTTCGTCGGAATTTACCGTACCCAACAAAACGGGAAGGTGAAGATGAGCACGGAGGCTGCTCCGCATCAGGGACTCGGAGTAGCTCAATACATGTGGTCTAGTTCACCGCTACGACGTTACGTGGACATGCTGAATCAGCGGCAGATTATTGCAATGTTGCGAAACGAAGAGGCAGTATATTCAAAGAATGACACTGTGCTGTTAGCAGCGATGCGAGATTTCGATGTCATGTATGGCATATATGGTGAGTTTCAACGGCAGATGGAGCGATATTGGTGTTTGCGCTGGTTGCAACAGGAATATGTAGATGTTGTTGAAGCTGTCGTAATACGTGAAAATCTGGTAAAAATTTGCAAAATTCCGTTGATTTTTAAAGTGCCCTCCTTACCAGAATTGTCGGCGAATACTCGCGTGCAATTAGCCGTAATTTCTATTGATCTGCTTGACCTGGATGTTGAGGCACGATTTGTCGACAAATTGGAAGAAGATTCTTGATAAGCCGCATAAAATTTTGGTGGGCATTGTTATCGCAACAACTAATGACATCGATATCCTTTTCGATGGCGTTTTCCATAGCTTTTCATATTTTTGCCCTATTTGGCGTTGCGCTGGTTTTACCTGATCCTCATAGCTCGTTAACATTTAATCAGCCGCTGCAAGTCGTGTTAGTCAATAGCAAATCCCTTTCAAAACCCTTGACTGCCGATGCGCTTGCACAAGCCAACCTCGACGGTGGCGGGAACACTGCCGATGAACGGCAAGCAAAGAGCCCGTTACCAACATTGCGCAACGATAAGAAATTTACACTGGAACGAAATGCAAAGACCATTGCCCAACTTGAGTTAGAAAATAAACGAATGCTCACCAAATTGAAAAGTGACCACAGTGTGGCCCAACCGGAAATCAAGTTGAGGCAGAGTGTTGTTGCAACAAGTAGCGGTGATGACCTGGTACAAAAAGCACTGGAGATTGCACGGCTTGAGGCACAAATCAATAAAAACTGGGAGGCATATCAAAAATTGCCACGTCGCAAATTTATCGGTGCACGCACACAAGAATACCGTTTTGCACAATATATTGAAGATTGGCGAGTCAAGGTGGAACGCATCGGCAATTTGAATTACCCTGAACAGGCGCGCCGCCTGAAAATATACGGGAAATTGCAGCTAAGTGTATCGATTAAAAGAGATGGAAGCATAGAAACAATCGAGGTAAATAAATCATCCGGGAGTCGAATACTTGATGCAGCGGCGATGCGCATCGTTAAACTTGCAGGTCCATACTCCCCACTTCCGCCTAGCATAACTAAAGACACGGATATCCTGACTATCACTCGTACCTGGACATTTACTTCATCAGATAGACTGGAAAGCGAATAAACCACATGACTGACAGATATGCCGTCATTGGCAATCCTATATCCCATAGTAAATCGCCGCAAATACACTTGATGTTCGCAAAACAGACTGGAGAGAACATTAGCTATGAGGCAATAAAGCCACCCGTTAGTTTAGCTGAAACGATTGATCAAATGCGCAATGACCCCGACTACAAAGGGTGCAATGTCACTGTGCCGTATAAACATCAAGCTTACAAATTGTCTGATGAATTCACGTTTGAAGTTGGCTTTGCACATGCTGCAAATACGCTTGAGTTTCAAAATGGGAGAATTAAAGCACACAATACGGATGGGATTGGATTGTTGAGGGATATCGAACAAAATCTCCACATAAATATAAAAAACAAAAAAATTCTACTATTGGGTGCAGGTGGTGCAGCAAAAGGAGCAGCCACAGCTATTGCCTCGCTACATTCAGGCGCATCACTTGTAATTGCAAACCGCACTGTAGAAAGGGCACTTGAACTAGCCAGAACATGCAGCCCATTGATCAAAGCAAGAGGGATAAGTTACGTAGAACTAAGAGATGAATCATTTGACGTGATAATCAATGCTACTTCGGCAGAACTGACTAATGGTGAAATCCCATTGCCCGAGACTATCTTTGCACCCGGCGCACTGGCCTACGACTTGATGTATGGCCGAGAAACGCTATTTATGAAATTTGCACTCATGCAAGGGATCGGCAAAGAGCTTGTCGTTGACGGACTGGGCATGCTGGTAGAACAGGCAGCTGAATCTTTTTTTATCTGGCGCGGCATTCGTCCAGAAACGGCATCGGTAATTGCTGCGCTTCGCCAGTCTTGATCAATTCGGCAAACTGAATTTATGCATGGAAAAAGGCAATCTAAATCCAATGATAAACGAGGATGGTTATGGCGCGTATTTGCGTTGTCAATCAAACTTGTACTTTTGTATCAAGTCTGGCTATTTGCACATATTTGCTGGTGGATAAAATACAATCCGCCTAGCAGTGCATTTATGGAGTCTAGGTTGGCCATTATGCAGGATCAGAACCCTAATGCCGAGCTTCGTCACAAGTGGGTGCCTTACACAAAAATTTCTAATAATTTGAAGCGTGCGCTAATAGCATCTGAAGATGCAAAATTTGTAGAACATGAGGGCTTTGATTGGGATGGAATTCAGAAAGCGTATGAAAAAAATCTTATAAAGGGAAAAATTGTCGCAGGAGGTTCATCCATTAGCCAACAGCTGGCAAAAAATCTATTTCTTTCAACTAAGCGTTCGCCTTGGCGAAAAATGGAGGAGATTGTGATTACCGTGATGCTGGAAGCAGTAATGGAAAAGCAGCGTATATTTGAAATATATTTAAATATTATCGAGTGGGGGGAGGGTGTATTTGGGGCAGAATCAGCTGCTCAGCATTATTTTCAAACCAATGCCTCACAACTTACTGCTATACAGGCAGCTAGTCTTGCTGCAATGGTTCCAAATCCCCGCTATTACGACAAACATCGTACAGCACGGGGGCTGGCAAAAAAGACCGAAATTATTCTTGCTCGAATGAGCAAAGTTGAAATTCCCTGACATACCGATAACTATTTCTTTACAATAGCGCGCGATTTAAAGGATATGCGCGATGATCGATACCAATCAGGAACATCATTACACGGAAAATGTACAAGATCACCTCAAGCAGGTTGAGTCCTTGCTGGATAAGCACGCCTTGCTGGAAGATGTGATTCACAGGCAGGAAATTCCACGCGAAGATCGGCATGTGCTAGTAGACACTTTGGTGCATAAGCAACATATTGCCGAGCTGCAGGATAAACTTGACGGACTTCATCCTGCAGATATTGCTTTTATTCTTGAGGCACTTCCCATCGAGCAACGTCTGATAGTTTGGGATCTTGTCAAATCCGAACGTGATGGGGATATATTAATCGAAGTTTCGGATGCAGTACGTGATTCATTGATAGCGTCAATGAATCTCGATGAATTACGAGCGGCAGCACAGCAGCTAGACACCGATGAGCTGGCCGATCTCGCACCCGACCTGCCGAAAAATGTGATGCGGGATGTTTTCAGGTCACTTTCCATCGAAGAAAGAGAGCAGTTACGCGAAGCAATGTCGTATTCGGAGGACTCGGTCGGCGCACTGATGGATTTCAGCATGATCCATGTTCGTGAAGACGTGTCACTGGAGGTTGTCTCACGCTATCTGAGACGCTTTGATGAACTTCCGGATCATACAGATCAAGTGTTTGTTGTGGACCGTGATGATCGTTTCAAGGGTGTATTGCCTATAAATCTGATTGTTGTCAACGAGCCTGAAGCAATTGTTGGCGAGTTGATGCTGACGGATACCATACAGCTGCATCCAGAGGACAAGGCAGACCACGCCGCCCAGGCTTTTGAGCGTTATGACCTTGTTTCAGCACCAGTAATTGATGAGGATAAAAAACTGGTTGGCAGGATGACTGTAAACGTTGCGCTGGATTTTATCCGCACGGAATCTGAAAATGACTTTCTTAACCAGGCCGGATTGCGTGAAGAAGAGGATATTTTTGCATCCGTATGGAAGAGTGCACAGAATCGCTGGATGTGGCTTGCGCTAAATCTTTGCACCGCTTTTTTTGCTTCGAGAGTAATCGGTACCTTTGAGGACACGATCCAAAAATTTGTTGCACTTGCTACCCTTATGCCAATTGTCGCAGGGATTGCGGGAAATTCAGCGAATCAAACCACGACGATAATTATACGCACGCTAGCTTTAGGGCAAATTACTCAAAGCAATGCGCACCGTCTGCTGGCCAAGGAATTAGCCATCAGCGGACTTAATGGAGTCGTCTGGGGTGGCGTGGCAGGATTATTTGCTTACATACTTTATCGCAATGTGTCACTGGGTATTGTGATGACAGCTGCGATGCTACTTAATCTTCTAGTAGGTGCAATCGTTGGGCTGGTTATCCCGCTAGCTTTGCAAAAGTTTGGGCGTGATCCTGCCATTGGCTCCAGCGTCATGATCACCGCCCTTACCGACAGTGGCGGATTTTTCATTTTTCTTGGGCTGGCGACGGTTTTTCTGCTCTAATTATTCAATAGTTATGTGCAAATACATCTGCGCAGGAGCAGAAAATTAGTTGGAAGTATAGAGATTCCTGATAGATCAGTTATATACCATCCAGATTTAATGGGATACTAAGTGTATCTCAAAAGGCTAGCATAATGGGGCGCAGGGTAATAGGCAAGGTTTTGCGCCCCCATTAAGCTATGCGCCCAAGATGCCTTTACCAATATGCTTTTTGGCTGCGGGTTTTTTAGCTGCGGGTTTTTTAGCTGTGGGTTTTTTAGCTGCGGATTTTTTAGCTGCGGATTTTTTAGCTGCGGGTTTTTTAGCTGCGGGTTTTTTAGCAGCGGGTTTTTTAGCAGCGGGTTTTTTAGCAGCGGGTTTTTTAGCAGCGGGTTTTTTAGCAGCGGGCTTTTTAGCAGCGGGCTTTTTAGCAGCGGGTTTTTTAGCTGTGGGTTTTTTAGCTGTGGGTTTTTTAGCTGCGGATTTTTTAGCTGGGG
>Ga0224495_10000803_pt1 | contig 23897 bp, 22 predicted proteins | sample SF_Jul11_sed_USG_FD_168128 | JGI IMG/M metagenome (GOLD analysis project Ga0224495, IMG submission 168128) | Sediment microbial communities from San Francisco Bay, California, United States - SF_Jul11_sed_USGS_4_1 | ecosystem: Environmental > Aquatic > Marine > Sediment | place: USA: California...
TGGCTTTTTAGCTGCGGCTTTCTTTGCTGCTGGCTTCTTCGCTACTGCTTTTTTCGCAGCTGGCTTTTTAGCAGCGGCTTTCTTTGCTGCTGGCTTCTTTGCTACTGCTTTTTTCGCAGCTGGCTTTTTAGCAGCGGCTTTCTTTGCTGCTGGCTTCTTCGCTACTGCTTTTTTAGCCGCCGGTTTCTTGGCCGCTGCTTTTTTTGCTGCTGGTTTCTTCTTTGCTACCATTTTATTTCTCCTTCAAACATGAAAGTTAAAAAACATAGCACTTCTTACTTCTACTGCACCTCCAGCCCGCGCTTAACATCAAGCGAGGGCTAAAGCCATTACCTTAAGCCTGATCGGCGATGCTCTGCACTAATCCCAGGACAACGCGCCACCGGTTTGATATTCGGTGACACGGGTTTCAAAAAAGTTTTTTTCTTTCTTAAGATCAATCATTTCCGCCATCCAGGGGAACGGATTCGTCGCACCCTGGAACAACACATCCACACCGATTTGCTGGCAGCGTCGGTTGGCTATAAAGCGCAAATATTCCTTGAACATACCGGCATTCAGACCCAACACGCCTCGCGGCATTGTGTCCTCCGCGTAGGCATATTCCAGCTCGACGCCCTTTTGCATCAGGCCGCGTATCTCCTCACGAAACTCGCTCGTCCATAGATGCGGGTTTTCCATCTTGATCTGGTTGATCACATCCACGCCGAAATTCAAGTGCATGGATTCGTCGCGCAGGATGTACTGGTATTGCTCGGCAGCGCCGGTCATCTTGTTCTGTCGTCCCAATGCGAGTATCTGCACGAAACCAACATAAAAGAATAAACCCTCCATAATGCAGGCGAACACGATCAGGCTGCGCAACAGATCGCGATCCGTTTCCGGCGTGCCCGTCTTAAAGGCCGGATTGGTCAACGTATCAATGAACGGCAGAAGAAATTCGTCCTTGGCACGGATGCTGGGCACCTCGTGATACATATTGAAAATCTCTCCCTCATCCAATCCCAGACTCTCTACAATGTATTGGTATGCATGAGTGTGTATCGCTTCTTCAAACGCTTGGCGCAGCAGGTATTGACGGCACTCCGGATTGCTGATGTGGCGATAGGTCCCAAGCACAATATTATTCGCCGCCAAGCTATCCGCAGTGGAGAAAAAGCCGAGGTTGCGTTTGACAAGAAGACGCTCGTCCGCACTCAACTTGTCGCTTTTCCACAGCGCGATGTCTGCGGTCATATTCACTTCCTGCGGCATCCAGTGATTAGCGCAGGCAGCTATGTATTTCTCCCACGCCCATTTGTATTTGAACGGAACCAGTTGATTCACGTCCGCTTTACAATTGATGATCCGCTTATCTTCTACACGAATACGTGCAGTTGCCGTCGGCATTTTCTGAACAATCTGTCCCGCCGGCTTATCCTCATCCACCCGCACGGAAGTCCGCTGGGCTGCCGGTGAGCCGGCGAACGAACCGCCCCTCAAACTACCCGGCAGCTTCGCCGCCGGATAAATATTCTCTTCAAATGTCAGCATTCTGCTACCTCCCACTATTCATTAATACTAGTTGCTCGTCGCTCCCAACTTAAATTTGCGACTATTGGCAAGCCTCACAGTCCGGGTTGTCAATCGAACAAAATTGGGTTTCATCTGCGGTACCACCATTGGTCGGTACAGCATTCAATGCACCGGCTCGACCGGTTGATTTCTCGGCGGAGGTTGCGCCCATAGTGCGCAGGTAATAGGTGGTCTTTAATCCGCGCAACCATGCCAACTTGTAGGTTTCGTCCAGTTTGCGACCCGACACTCCAGCCATATAAATATTCAGTGATTGCGCCTGATCTATCCATTTCTGGCGTCGCGATGCGGCCTCAATTAACCAGTTAGGCTCAACTTCAAATGCAGTTGCGTACAGGTTACGCAACTGCGCGGGCACCCGGTCTATTTTCGCCAGACTACCGTCAAAATACTTCAGGTCGGCAATCATTACCTCATCCCATAAATCCAGTTGCTTTAGATTGGCCACCAAGTGATCGTTGATGACCGTAAATTCACCCGACAGATTCGATTTTACGAAAATATTCTGATAAGTCGGTTCGATGCAGGCAGATACGCCGATGATATTGGAGATCGTGGCCGTTGGCGCTATGGCTATGCAGTTGGAATTACGCATGCCATGCTGACTGATACGCGCACGCAATGCCTCCCAATCCATCGTAGAGGACATATCCACCTCGACATATCCACCTCGCTCTTGACGTAACATCTCCAGTGAATCTTGTGGCAGGATGCCGCGATCCCACAAACTGCCGCGATAAGTGGCATAGCGACCACGCTCTTCCGCCAGCTCTGTCGATGCCCAATAGGCGTAATAACACACTGCCTCCATCGAGCGATCTGCAAACTCAACCGCCGCTTCCGAAGAATAAGGGATACCCAAATCATGCAAGCAATCCTGAAATCCCATGATACCCATACCCACAGGACGGTGCTTCAAGTTTGAGTTGCGCGCTTTACCCACCGCGTAATAGTTGATGTCGATCACGTTATCCAGCATACGCATCGCAGTATTAACTGTTCGACGCAACTTGTCATGATCGATCTGCCCCGCCTTCTCGTGCCCCTTGGGATAGAGATGCGCAACCAAATTAACCGATCCAAGATTGCACACCGCGATTTCCTCGTCGCTGGTATTCAGGGTGATCTCGGTACACAGGTTGGAGCTGTGCACCACGCCCACATGCTGCTGCGGCGAACGGATATTGCACGGATCCTTGAAGGTGATCCATGGGTGCCCGGTCTCGAACAACATGGTCAACATCTTGCGCCACAAACTGGCTGCGGGAATTCTCTTGAAAAGCTTGAGTTCTCCGTTGGCCGTTTTCGCCTCATAGTCCAGATAAGCCTTTTCAAATTCCGCGCCAAATTTTTCATGCAAGTCCGGCACGTTGGATGGCGAGAACAATGTCCACTCACCACCCTCCATAACGCGCTTCATAAACAGGTCGGGAATCCAGTTCGCGGTATTCATGTCGTGGGTGCGGCGGCGGTCGTCGCCGGTGTTCTTGCGCAAATCAAGGAACTCCTCGATATCCAGATGCCATGTTTCCAGATAGGCACACACCGCGCCCTTGCGCTTGCCGCCCTGATTAACCGCCACAGCCGTATCGTTCACCACCTTAAGGAATGGCACCACACCCTGAGACTGGCCGTTAGTGCCCTTGATGTGGGCGCCGAGGGCGCGCACCGGCGTCCAATCGTTACCCAACCCACCCGCATATTTCGCAAGCAACGCATTCTCTTTAATTGCCTCATAGATACCATCCAGATCGTCCGCCACCGTAGTCAGGTAACAGGAGGAAAGCTGCGAACGTTGCGTACCTGAATTAAACAAAGTCGGCGTCGAGCTCATAAAATCAAAGCTGGACAGCAAGCGGTAGAATTCAATCGCTCGCGCATCGCGGTCGATCTCATTAAGCGCCAACCCCATGGCGACGCGCATGAAAAACGCCTGCGGCAATTCGATACGATGATTCTCGATATGCAGAAAGTAGCGATCATACAAAGTCTGCAAACCCAGATAACCGAACTGCAAATCGCGCTGCGCATCCAGCTCCTTGGCAAGACGTTTCAAATCAAACTGTGACAGGCGCGCATCCAGCAAATCCGCCTTGATTCCCTGCTTGATAAACTTTGGGAAGTAGGTCGCATAGCGGGTTGCCATGTCTCCCGGCGCAATCTCCTCTCCCAGCGTATCACTGCAAATATTATTGAGTAGCAGGCGCGCCGTGACAAAATTATAGGCTGGCTCTTTTTCAATCAGGGAACGCGCGGACAGCACCAGACACTTGCGCACTTCATGCAATGCAACGCCATCGTAAAGATCCTTGAGTGTCAGCTTCATCACGGCATCGGCACTAACCACATCCCCCAAGCCTGTACACGCATCCTGAACCAGCGCCGAAAAACGATCCAGATCGAGCGGTTTGACCACCCCATCCTCGCCCGTGACATTGATAACGTGCACAGGCTCCTTGCTTTTCGACTTGGCTCTGGAGCGGGAACGCTCCTCACGGTACAGGACATATGAACGGGCAACATCATGCTCCCCCGAACGCATCAGGCCCAACTCAACCTGATCCTGAATATCCTCGATGTGCAACGTTCCGCCGTGCGGCTGGCGGCGCATCAGCGCAGACACGACGCCATCGGTCAATTGTTCAACCATTTCACGCACACGTGCCGACGCCGCGCCCTGCCCGCCGTTTACAGCGATAAACGCCTTGGTCAAAGCGATTGAAATCTTGGCTGGCTCAAAAGCAACCACCGAACCATTGCGGCGCACTACTTTATATTGATCGAACAAACTGGATGCAACTGGAGAAACGGAATCTGAAACTTCGTTGGCGTAAGCCGGAGAGGTGGAAACACTGTTAGTAGCGGCATACAACATACACTTACTCCCTTGAGAACCCGGTTAATCTGAAAACCAGAAACCACTATATCTAGTATTTTTTTTAAGCGGCGGGGCTAATTGTAGTAGGTATCAAAAATATTGCAAGCAAAAAATGGCATGTGCATTTCCGCATGCTTTTCGAGCATGAGAACACACTTTTCAGCGACACCTCTCTGCTGCTCATTTAGGCCGCGTTTAAGCCAAGCAAATATCGCTCCCAATCAAAACAGGGGCCGGGGTCGGTCTTGCGTTGTGGCGCAATATTGCTGTGCCCTGCAATACCACGAATTGGATACGCGGCACGCAATGCTATTGTCAATTGCTCAAGCGCTTCGTATTGAACATCCGTAAAGGGCACCTCGTCACCACCCTCCAACTCGATACCCAGCGAAAAATCATTGCAGCGCAACATCCCCTGCCAGCATGATTCCCCCGCGTGCCAGGCACGTTTCAGGCAGGAAACAAATTGAATGACCTGCCCGTCCCGCCGCAAAAAAAAATGCGCTGAAACTTTCAGGTTGGCTATGGTTGCATAATAGGGATGTGCGGCAACCTCCAGTGTGTTGGTAAACAGCCGTTGCACCCCATCACCACCGAATTCACCCGGCGGCAAGCTGATATTGTGTATCACCAGAAGCTCGATAACCCCGGGGGGGCGATCATCGAAATTCGGTGAAGGGATATATTCGCCTCCAACCAGCAATCCTTGCTCATCAATCAGCAGCATCGTCCTCTCCACCAGGATCTTTGATCCCTAACCGCTCCATCCGGTAACGCATGGTACGAAATGTCAAACCCAGCAACTTTGCGGCTGCTGTGCGATTAAAACGGGTCTGCTCCAATGCGTCCAGCAAGGCTTGCTTTTCAACATTATTCAAATACTCAGAAAGCGGATATTTACTACTCAGAGAAGCGTTATCAGCCTGACCATGCTCCACAGGCTCGAGCAATAGATCCTTGTCGTCAATTACCCCTCCCAAACTGAGCGCCAAAGCTCGCTCAATAATATTTTCCAACTCGCGCACATTCCCGGGGAAACTATAACCTTGCAGAGACAGCAACGCGTTTTTTGAAAAATGCGCTCCTTCATCAGGCCGCAAACGTTCCAGTATCCGCTGCGCAATCTCGGGAACGTCTTCCCGCATTTCACGCAGCGCGGGCATTTGTATCGGAATGACATTCAGGCGATAGTACAGATCCTGGCGAAATTTTCCTTGCCGGACACATTCGGCCAAATCGCGGTGAGTCGCGCTAATGATACGTACATCCACAGCCTGCTCACTGCTTCCACCGATCTTTCGTACGCGCTTTTCCTGTATCGCACGCAACAGCTTAACCTGCATATCCAACGGCAAATCAGCCACCTCATCAAGAAACAGCGTGCCCCCGTTTGCTGCCTGAAAAAAACCGTCACGTTCTTTGTCGGCTCCGGTAAAAGCGCCTTTTTTGTAGCCAAAAAATTCGCTTTCCATCAGATTTCCGGGTATTGCACCGCAATTCACAGCAACAAACGGCTGATCGTGTCGCGCCCCACTTTGCACGATGAGGCGCGCAGCCAATTCTTTTCCACTGCCCGACTCACCGCTGATATGCACAGGAGCCTGACTGCGTGCCACGCGTGTAATCAAATCACGCGCCTTGCTCATGGCTGACGAACACCCTAGCAGCTCTTTATCACCCGATGAAGCCACTTGCGGCAGCTTGAGTGCCGATTTCACCAAGGCGCGCAGTTGGTCCAGAGAAACCGGCTTGCTCAAATAATCGAACGCCCCCGACTTAAGCGCGGAAACAGCATTTTCCGTATTGCCATGCGCAGTAATCACAGCCACCGGGACATCAAGATTGTGTTGCGCGATATACTGAACCACTTGCAATCCATCACCATCAGGCATGCGCATATCGGTCAGGCACAAATCGTAATGACGGACCGCCAACATTTTCAGCGCCTCCTGTACATTGCCGGCCTTATCTACCGCCAACCCCATTTTGTGCAACGTCAACTCCAGCAACTCCAGAATATCGGCCTCGTCGTCTATCACCAGCACCCTGGCATCCCTCCCCTGATCACTAGCCGCCATACTCTCGCCTCCCACCTTCATTATTTTTCCCGCCAAACGTTATTCGGAAACACGCGCCCGGCAATCCACCCCCACTGTCCATGTATTCCATTCGTCCGCCATTCGCTTCACACAATTCCTTGGCGATGTACAAACCCAGACCGGTACCATCGGTCGCAGTGGTGAAAAACGGCTCGAACAATTTGTTTTTTTGTTCTGCGGTAATTCCCGGGCCGTCATCCTGCACATCCAGTACGCCATTCCCGTCATCCACGTTCATCGTCAGCCTCAAACTGCCGGGCAGCTTACACCCGTAGCGTAATGCGTTACGGCACAAATTCCACAATATCTGACGCAAATGACCGCGATCAAAAACAACTTTTATTCCGGACATCCCCGACAGCATGATCACATCCGCCTGGATGCGCTCCGCTAAAATGAATTCATCAACAAAAGTGTGTAGCATCATATCCAGATCAAACTCTTCGGGTTGCGCGCGATCCCGGCGATTTAACTGCATCACGTCGTGCACGATCTGATTGATACGCTTTGTATTATCCAGCACGATTTGCAACAAACGCTGATGTTTGGCATCACCGTACTCTTCATAGAGCAATTCAGCGGCATAACTGATTGCCGACAACGGGTTTCGCACTTCATGCGCAATATTCGCGGTTAAACGTCCCAAAGCAGCCAATTTGATTTGCTGTGCCTCGGCACGCACGCGCTGCATATCTTCCAGAAAGATTATTGCGCCACGCGCCGCATCCCGCTCGATTGAAACAAATCGCAACCTTGCCTGAGCACCTTCATCCAGTTGCATGGTGTCCCTGCTAACCGTCCCGCTCTTTCGCCACATAGCATACTGCTCAAAAAGAACCGGAAAGTTTTTCTGCAAAGAACTTCCCATGCTTGCACTTTTTCGTAACAGCCGCTCGGCACGAAGGTTCATTTGTATAATCATTCCCGCCCAATCAACCACCAGTACACCATCCTGCATATCACGCATCACCAAACGATTCGCCTCGGACAAACTGACCAAAGCGCGACCGCGAAGTTGCGCTAATTTCTGGCTGTCTACCGCGTACCTCGCCAAGGTATGTGCCAACCATGCCACGGCAAAATATGCCATACATAACAATCCAACCTGCACATACTGGGCCACATCTGCATCTGCATACAACACTGCATAAGAGTGTTCCAATAACGCAGCGATACTAGTCAGGGCGGCAAAGAACAGGGTGATCCTGCCGCGACTAATCATCCCGGCAGATGCTAGCGAAACCAGCAGCAGCAACCCCACATTGCTCTGTATACCGCCACTGGCATGGGAAATCACTGATAAACAGACAATATCACCACCCATCTGAATGGCCAATTGCCAGGAAAACCTTGGCCAGCGTAAACGCAAGGTGATAAAAGAAACCGCCACGATCGCGACATAAATCAGGCTGGTAAGAAAGAAAATCGTCCAGTTGCGCGCGCCCAAAGACATTTCAGAACCGAACACTCCGGCGAGAAATACAAAAATACTGGCGAGAGTCAGCCGGTATAAATTGAAATATCCTAGCGAGTGCCAAAAATCGGCAGTGGTCTTCTCTACAGCAATATTGTCGGGTGTCACATTCAAACCGGGTCTCCCCTGCAGCGGCTTGCGCGGCAACGTTTACTTACGATAAGCATCGCGGTGCTCAGCTCCGCAAAACAAGTGCCCTTCAAATTGAATGCTCTCTCCCTTTGGCAAGTGCATTCCACAATGCGCGCAACGCACCATATCTTCGACCGCAGGTTCGTCGTGCAATGATGAAGTGCTTTTTCGATAAGACCTTATCAGCAGATAGACCAACGCTACAACGGAAATTATCAGCAACAGGCGAGCCATTTGAGCACACTCCAAGTAACAAAATTCAACAACAGCCGAGCAACTGCGGGACGCACATCACATTATTACGCCATCAAAGCCACGCTTTTGACTTGGGCGAACACAGCCATTCCCTGTACCAGACCGAGCTGATCCCGCGAACGACGAGTGATATGCGACAACAACATGTGATCACCAACCGACAGAAGTACATTCACCTTTTCCGGCCCTTCGTCACATATCGCATTGATACGCACGGCAAGAATGTTACTGATGCTGGAACCCTGTGGAACCGTGGTAGCAATACTCACATCACGCGCCAACACCCGTACACGAACCGACTCCCCTGCTGCCCGCTCAACTCTTCTTACCCACAAATTGCCACCTATAAAATCCAGCCGGGTAAGGTGATATGCCTCATCATGCGCCGCCACTTTAGTGTCGATCACTGCCGAGGCATCATCAAAATGTGCGATCGGCAAGTCAAGCCTCGCCAATGTATCCCTAAGCGTACCACTGGCAATGATACACCCCCGCTCCAGCAGAACCATATAATCGGCTAAGCGCGTTACCTCGTCCAGCGAATGGCTCACATAGATTACCGGGATATCCAACTCACGATGCAACCGCTCCAGGTAAGGCATGATTTCCTGTTTGCTTGAATAATCCAGCGCGGAGAGCGGTTCGTCCATCAGTAGCAGGCGAGGACTGGTGAGCAGAGCACGACCGACAGCGACCCGCTGCCGTTCTCCACCCGACAAACCTGTTGTATCGCTTCGATCTAATATTTCGCCCAATCCCAACCACTCCACCACCTGCTCCAACTTCACGCTCCGCTGCTTCACCGGAGTGCGCCGCCAGCCGTATTCCAGATTGCCCCGTACCGAAAGATGCGTAAACAGATTAGACTCCTGAAACACGTAGCCCAAACGGCGGCGATATACCGGCAAAAAACTTTCTCCTTCCTGCCACACCTCATCTCGTACCCGCAACATACCTCCCGCCGTACGCTCCAGCCCTGCAATGCAGCGCAACAAAGTGGTTTTACCGGAACCCGATGGGCCGAACAATGCAGTGATGCCATGCATCGGTAACTGAATCTCCGCGTGCAGCAGAAAACCTGTATAAGCGAGGTTGAAACGGGCGTGGATCATTTGCGCCGCCCTGTTGGATTAAAGGTGTACAAAGCCAATAACGTCACAAAGGCGAATATCACCATCACGGCTGACAATCCATGTGATTGAACATATTCCATCGCCTCAACATGATCGTATATTTGCACCGACACCACACGTGTCTGATCCGGAATGTTGCCGCCTATCATCAGCACCACGCCAAATTCACCGACCGTATGCGCGAATCCAAGCACTATTGCCGTAAGGATGCCGGATTTGGATAGCGGCAACACCACACTAAAAAAGGTATCCAGTGTGGAAGCACGCAACGTGGCGGCCGTTTCAAGCGCGCGTTCGGGCACGGCCTCAAATGCGTTTTGCAACGGCTGCACCACGAACGGCAAAGAATAGAACACCGATGCAACCACCAGCCCGGCAAAGGTGAATGGCAGCGAGCCCCATCCCAGAGCTTGCGTGAATATTCCCAACGGCCCATCCGGCCCCATCGCCACCAGTAGATAAAATCCAATCACGGTCGGCGGTAATATGATGGGTAGCGCCACCACCGCGCCGACCGGTCCCTTCCACCACGAACACGTTTGCGACAGCCACCATGCTAGCGGCATACCAACCAGCAGCAAAATGACCGTCACTATTGTGGCCAGCTTGACGGTGAGCCAGATAGCGGAAAGGTTCGCGTCGGAGAAGATAAAATCCATGCTGTTATTCTACTTCGACCGGCATCGTAAAACCGTAACGAGCCAAGATAGCCCGCACCTCATTACCCGAGAAGAATATTGTAAATGCCTGTGCCAGCGAATTGGCTGCGGCTCGCTTGGTGATGATATAACCCTGCTCCAGCGGCTGATGCAATTCATCGGGGATCAACACATAGCCTCCCTGCCCAGACAATTCCGGCCCCAGTACCAGCGACAGCGCAACAATACCCACCTGCGCGTTTCCACTCTGCACGTACTGCACTGCCTGCGTGGCATTTTCGCCATAGACCAATTTGTGTTCCACGCCATCCCACACACCCATTGCCTTGAGCGCCTCCTCCGCGCGCTTCCCATAGGGTGCGTGTTCTGGATTGGCAATGGCTATCTTCCGAATGGACGGGTCGGTGAGATCGGCAAAAGTTAACGTGGCGGCACCAGCCGCTTGACTCCACAGCACAATATGGCCTACACCATAGGGCTGCGCTTCGGAATAGCCGAAACCATCCGCCTTTAGCGCACGCGGAAATGCAATATCGGCCGAAAAAAATATATCGTAGGGCGCACCTTGCCGGATTTGCGTGCTTAATTTACCGGAGGAACCGTAAATGGTTTCTATTTGAGCTGCGGAATGCGTACGCTTGAACATCGTAACAATCTCGCCCAGTGCAAATCTCAGGTCGGAGGCGACGGCTATAGTGATTCTCTCTTCTGCTTTCGCTGTTTTGCATGCCATGGACAGGCCTATTAAAACAAGCAAAATCGCGACATGACAGCTAGCCGTACGCATCATGATACTGACGTTTTCACTCACAACTGACACTTCTTCATTACACACCCCATTCATACCGTTTCATAGGATTGCCATCACGGGGGGTATACATCCCTCATAGCAATGCGCTCCTGTTCTCAGCGTGAGTTTTCTTCAGCCACGGCAACGGAAGGTAAGTTTGCGCGCAATATCAAGTATCCGACAATTCCCGATAATAACGAGCCCATAATAATTCCGAGGCGTTCGTCAAACATCAGGTCGACACCGGTTTCTTCAAACGCAAGAGAGCCTATAAATAAACTCATGGTAAAACCAATTCCGCATAAAGCTGCGGTTCCATACAAGGCTGCCCATGACATATTTTTCGGCAAGGTAGCCAATCCAAGCTTGATGGTCAGCCAGCAAAACCCAAACACACCCACTTGCTTTCCAATAAACAGACCCATCGCGATGCCAAGCGGCACCCCATGAAAAAAATGCTCTACACCAACCCCTTTGAGGCGGATACCCGCATTGGCAAAAGCAAAAACAGGCAATATGAAGAAAGCGACCCAGGCATGAAGCTTGTGCTCAATCTCCTTTAATGGAGATTGATTTCCGCCGTGGACTGATCTTATCGGGATAAACATGGCCAGAATGACACCAGCCAGCGTTGCATGCACTCCCGACTTAAGCAAGGCCACCCACATCACCATGCCAACCATTACATAGGCGCCTTTTGACTCGACACCGCGTGTATTCAGCACCGTCAGCAGGAGAATGCATAAAGCTGACACGATCAGAGCACTGACCGAGATACTTGCCGTATAAAAGAATGCAATGATCAGAATCGCCCCGATGTCGTCAAAAATCGCCAGCGAAGTGAGAAACAGCTTTAGTGACAATGGCACTCTGGAACCCAGAAGCGATAGCACACCGAGCGCAAAAGCAATATCGGTGGCCGCAGGAATCGCCCATCCTCCCATGGCTGTAGCGTCACCCAAATTGAAATAGATATAGATCAGGGCAGGAACTGCCATGCCGCCAACCGCACCCATGCCGGGCAATACGATGTTGCGCCTGTTGGATAGCTCGCCTTCGACAAGCTCACGTTTCAATTCCAATCCCACCAGAAAAAAGAAAACCGCCATCAACCCGTCATTGATCCAAAGCAACAAGGGCTTTGCAATCTCCAGTATCCCGATGCGAATCTCGACAGGCATATCCAGTAGCAAAGCGTAATAGGAATGCATCGGCGAATTGGCCAGCAATATAGCTGACAAGGCCGCCAACATGAGAACAATCCCTCCGGCAGATCCGGATCTGAAGAAGTCAGTTATGAATGGATCTTGCTTAACGCTCATTTATTTCCTTGGCCTTGAATTATTGTCTGGAGGCACACCGCTACAACCAAATGGCATCATTCGTTTTTCATTTTAATTTTGCTTGTGCCGGACGAAATACTTTGCATTGCGCCGAATCGGATTCAAGGTACGCCCCCCCGACCAGATCGATGCAATAGGGAATCGCCGGAAACACCGCATTCAGGCAGTCATCAATCGCGGATGGCTTTCCTGGTAAATTGACAATCAGACTCTTGCCGCGAACTCCGGCGGTTTGCCGGGACAGAATCGCGGTGGGCACAAATTTCAGCGAAGCACTACGCATCAATTCGCCGAATCCGGGCATCATCTTCTCGCATACCGCCTCGGTTGCTTCCGGTGTGACATCGCGCAATGCGGGACCTGTTCCGCCGGTGGTGACGATCAGACAGCATCCGTCAAGATCACACAAGTCGCGCAGTGCCGCCTCAATCTCGGGTTGCTCGTCGGGCACCACCTTCGCCACTGCCTGCCATTCCGAAGTAAGTACGCGAGCGAACCATGCATGTATCGCGGGACCACCCTTGTCTTCATATTCCCCGCGGCTGGCTCGATCTGAAACAGTCAGTATGCCGATGCGTGCTATTGCCATGCTTACTCCTCGAAACCTGCTTCAAGTTGAAATTCCGTTCCATCGATCAATAGTACCGTTACCACAGCGCCCGCAGACAACCCGGAACTTTCGGCCGGGACAGTCATCAATCCATCCGCTCTGGCCATGGACAACAATATACCGCTACCCTGCGAACCCGTGGAGGTTGCCGTATGACCCGCCTCCGCCTTCTCCTTAGCCAGCGTCACCCGGATAAACTCGGTACGCCCGACTCGGTGTTTCACGTCATGCATCAGACGTGCCGCTATTGTGCGACGAAAACAACGTGCATGCCCCATCATGCTGCGCAATGCGGGTGCGACAAAATGTTCGAAGCACACCATGCTCGAAACCGGATTGCCGGGCAAGCCAAATACCTTGGTTTTTTCCGTAGTGCCAAACGCCATCGGGTGTCCCGGCTTCATCGCCACCCGCCAGAATTTCATCTTCACACCCAGCGATTCGACAGTCGGGCGCACATAGTCATGAACCCCGACCGATGTCCCGCCGGAAACCAGCAACACATCGAACTTCAGCCCGCGCTCCAGATACTCCGCAAGTTCGGCCGGATCATCGCGCGCAATGCCCAGCATTACCGGCTCTATGCCCAACGCCTGCAACTGCGCCATCAGCGCGTGGCTGTTGGCATCGGGTATCTTGTTCGGATTGACCGGTTCATCCAGCCCCTCCAGTTCATCGCCAGTAGACAAGATTGCCACCCTCGGGCGACGATACACCTGCATCTGTGCGCGCTTCACCGTTGCCAATATACCGATCACACCCGGTGTAATCTCCGTACCGGTCGGGAGCACCACATCACCATTGCGCATGTTCTCGCCCAGTGGGCGGATGTCATTACCGGATTTAACCGTAACATTGAATTGAACCCTGTCTCCGGAAAGCGCTTCGGTATCTTCGACCTTCAGTACCGCGTCCGCGCCTTGCGGCACGGGTGCGCCGGTCATAATGCGTGCACACTGCCCTGCCCGTATGGTTTTGACGGGCATCTCGCCCGCCCGGATGTCCTCGATGATCTCCAGTATGGTCGGCGCTTTAACCAGATCGGCGCTGCGCATCGCAAAACCATCCATCGCCGATACATCATAGGGCGGGAGATCCCGGTTAGCACACACATCCTCGGCCAGAACCCGTCCCAACGATTTTTCAATTTCTACCGCTTCCGCGTCCAGCACAGCGACCGAATCCAAAATCGAGCGCTGCGCCGCACTTACCTGCAAATATTCCATTGCTTTCTTTCCTGTTGACTTGATGCTGCCGAAAAATCCTCCGGCGTATCCAGATCGATGAAACTGCGCAACTGCGGATCGTCGGCCAGCAACTCGGCCGCATCCACATAACAAACATCGAGCCTGGACAATAGCGCGCGCAAACTATGCTTGCCGTTGCCCGCCAATATCGCTCGCGCTTCATCCGCGCAGGTACGCGCATAAAATGCCGCCAATGGCTGCGGCTGCCCCCCCACCATCGGCACCACCGCCTGATATTCGCCGCGCTGCCGCGCCAGATTATTTACCACGGCAGGGCTTACAAATGGCATGTCACACGCCACCACAAACACCCATGGAGTAGCGACAGCTCCCAGCGCTGCCTCCAACCCTGCCAACGGCCCGCCATCTGCCAGCGTGTCGCAAACCTGCGGCAGGTTGCTCTCCCCGCGCCGTTGCCGCACACTGATCAGCACCTGCGGAAACAGATGCTGCATGACTGCACTGACCGATTGCAGCAGTGTCTGATTTCCCAATCGCAAACCTGCTTTGTCCTGACCCATGCGTCTGGAATTTCCGCCCGCCATAATGACGGCAGTGCAGTTTTCGATCATTTTCGATCCAGCATGAATTGCACGATGCCGCCGATATCTTCCAGACCGAAATGGGGCAGTTGAGGATAGATTTCGTCCATGTCTGTCACGATTGCGACCAGACCTTCCCCGATGGTACAGCGCGGAGTGGCGGAACACGCGCGGCGCAACACCTCGATCTTCTCCCCGTCTGCGTGGGAAAAACCTTCCGCCAGCACCAGATCAGCCTCACCCAGAAACCGCCGTGCCAATTGCTCTGGCTCGCGTTGTTCAACCGCATCAGCCACCAACTGCAATTCGCCCGCAGTCACCAGCATACTCATTGCTGCGCCCGCCTGTTTGTATCTCCAACTGTCCTTGCCGGGCGTATCCAGCACCACTTTATGATGCGCGTGTTTAATCGTGGCGACGTGCAGCCCTCTGCCGCTCAGTTCGCGCAGGATTTTTTCAATCAACGTCGTCTTGCCGCAGCCCGAGTGACCAACAAAGATAAACACGGATGGCGTTTTATTCGTGATATTCATGGATGTTGCGTTACCCACTCATCACCCTCCGGGGTGATTTCTTTTTTCCAGATCGGCACGCGCTGTTTCAGTTCATCAATTAACCAGCGACAGGCATCAAAGGCGGGGCCGCGATGCTCGGCACCCGCCGCGATAAAAACTATTTTCTCGCCCGCAGCCACCACACCCACACGATGCACCAGTCGCGCATCCAGCAACTCGAATTTTGTGATCGCCTCTTCGCGCAAACGGTTCATCTCGGCCAGTGCCATGCTGCCATAGGCGTCGAAACTGATACGGGTTACCTCGCGCCCCTCTGAATAATCGCGCGCACAACCGGTAAATGTAGCAATTCCGCCGATGCGTTTCGAGCTCGCACGCAAGGCCAGAACCTCTTCATCCTGAGAAAAATCCTCCTGTTGGACACGGACAGGAGCCTTTGATTCGTGATGGGTCATCTCAGCCCCCCGAGAACTTCGCCATCAGGGCGATCTCATCGTTGTCATGTAACGCCATTTGCCTGTCGTGAACCTGATTCTGGTTCACGGCAATAAAACTGACGATGCCGAACACACTGGGGTGCTGCGCACCAACCCTTGCCGCAACATCGTGCAGTGTCATGCCCGTGGTGAATTCGAGTTGCATCTCTCGCGTCTGTACGCGCTCTGCCACTGGCCCGAAGAATAACACCCGTATCATGTATCGCGCTTCCCTGATTGTCCTCTTAGCCAGACTCCGCTCTTGCCGCCGTGCTTTTCTTCCAACTGCACACTCTCGATGCGCATGCCACGATCAATCGCTTTGCACATGTCGTAGATGGTGAGTAGCGCCACGCTGGCGGCAGTGAGCGCCTCCATCTCCACGCCGGTCTGGCCGACACAACTGGTTGTTGCTACCACGCGGATGCCCACGCAACCAAAGGCATCGGGCTCCGTCACATCGCCGAACTGGATATCCACGCCAGTAAGCGCCAGCGAATGACACATCGGAATGATATCTGCGGTATGTTTCGCCCCCATCACCGCACCCACATCCGCAACGGTCAATACATCACCTTTGGCGATGCCGCCACTGCGGATGCGCGCCAGCGTTTCTCCTTGCATGCGCAGGATTCCGCTGGCAACCGCCGTGCGCTTGGTGTCGGTCTTTTCGGTGACATCCACCATACGTGCCCGGCCTGCCTTTGAAAAATGCGTCAATTCGTTCATTTATATTTACCTCAAAATGAAATTCACAATTGCAACACCTTCCACCTTGCAGGGGGAAGGTGGGGATGGGGGTAGAAATTTTGACAGCACTCAAGCACAGATTCTACCCCCACCCTAACCCTCCCCCTGCAAGGAGGAGGGGACAGATCCGCAGACACTGCAAGCGGCATCCCGGCTTAGATTGCTGCGCATGATCTGCATGTCCAGTGCATTCACCGTCAACAGCTTGCCGCTTAAACCGCGCTCGATGCCGACCAACAACTTGAGCGTCTCCGCAGCCTGCATGGTGCCAATGATACCCGTCAACGGCGCAAAAACCCCGGTATTTACGCAGCGCAACTCGGCAGCCAGGCTGTCCTCGGGGAACAGGCAGTTATAACAAGGCGCATCATCGCGGCGGAAATCAAACACCGCAACCTGTCCGTCGAACTGTATGGCAGCCCCCGACACCAGCGGCTTGCGCTGCGCCCGGCAGGCACGATTGATAGCATAACGCGTGGCAAAATTATCGCTGCAATCCAGTATCACATCCGCCTTACCCGCCAATTCAAACAGCCGGGTCTCATCTGCACGCACTGCCAGTGCGATGCACTCGACATCGGGATTGATTTCAAGCAGCGCTTTTTGTGCGGATTCCACCTTACTTTGCCCGACCGTCTCAGTGCGATGGATAATCTGCCTTTGCAGATTACCCAATTCCACAGCATCGTGATCGCACAGCGTCAACTGCCCGACTCCGCTGGCGGCCAGATACAGTGCCGCTGGAGAACCTAACCCGCCCAACCCGATGATCAGCACGCGGGAATCCAGCAGGTGTTGCTGCCCCTCGATGCCGATCTCGTTCAATAAAATATGCCGGCCATAGCGCAGCAGTTGCTGATCGTTCATACAATAAATCCGTCATATGCTTCCGTGAAGAATAGCCGATAGCGCTACAAATAAAAACGGTTTAAATGAAAACGGGCATCCGAAGATGCCCGTTTAATGTTCCTTTAGTTAACCGGTTGACCAAGCCACCAAAACTTGGTGGCTTGGCCTGTTGGTTAATTTAGAACGAGTGCTTGATGCCGAATGCCACAGCATTTGGATTGCCAACACCGCCGGCAACCAAAGGACCAGGCGCTGTGTCGCCGGTAGAACCACCGCCGTTCAGACCGTAGGACGGAACCACACAACCACCGCCGCAGGAAGTGCCGTTAACCGTGCCGTTGCTCACGCTGCTATACAGCGCATAGACAGTAGTGTTCTTGCCCAAGGCATGGTCGTAGCCCAGAGAAACCTGAGAACCCTCGCTGTTTTTCCCAGTTACACCGCCAACCTTCCACTCGGATGCCATGGTGTATCCCAGTTTCACAGCACCCGCATCGCCGACCTTGACTTTGCCGCCGATGTAGATGTCGTTCTTCTCCACTTTTGTGCCGGCGCCATCTTTGTCTGCAAGCATCTCGTAAACCAGGCCAACGGAGAACATATCCATTGCGAAGGTACCGCCCAACTTGGTCGCGCTGGAATTATATTTATTCCCAGGCACCACGCTGTCGGTTGAATCAATCGTCTGGTTAGCCAGAATAACCGACCATGCGTCCATGCCATACTGGAGGGACAGCGAAGTCGCGCTCGTCTCGGTAGTAGCAGCGCCGCCAAACGTGTTATCGGTACCCAGCACCAACGCGACCGCAGCGTTAAAGCCGCTGATATCAGGCGACAGGTAAGCCAGAACATTGCTTAAACGTGCATCGTGACCATTGCCCATGATGGAACGGTTATCAGCGATGGTGTCGGCAAACATATCCAACTTGCGGGTGGACATTTTGTACGGCGTATCATGACGACCCAACACTACCGTGCCGAAGCCTCCGGTCAAGCCTGCGAAAGTATTGCGGTTGAAAAGTGAAGTACCGGCACCACTAACGCCAGTGCCATCGTCCAGATTAACCTGACCTTCCATCTGCCAGATAGCTGTCATGCCGCCGCCCAGATCCTCTGAAGAACCCTTGACGCCAATGCGTGACACGTTGCTCGAAATCTGGGTGCGCGAATCGGCAGCGTTACCTACGCTGGTACTGGTAGTGTCCGAACCGTTGTCTGTTATTTCAATGGCCATGTTGGCTTGACCGTAAACGGTTGCCTCAGCCATAGCGACTGCAGGAGCAGCCATAACTGCTGCGATTGCCAATGCGATAATTTTCTTTTGCATGTAAAACTCCTTATAAAGTTTTTCGATTGTTTCGTCGGCTTTGCTGCATTGAACCAAGCCAGCGATCCTTTGAAAACCCCCAAGATTCCGAGATTTCAGTGTCTGATTATCCACACCGCTCTAGGCATAGCAAGTTATTGCTCTGCCTTGTGTTGTATTTTTACAACATCCTTCAGCTAACCGTATATATGCCTACTTATCAATCTGGCACGAAGAGGGTATGAGTCCGTTCGTGTCGAGTTTGTCGAATCATGAATAACTTCAAAACCTTTGTCAGGCTCAGACCAAACGAAGTGCTATTTAACTCATGCCGGATCAATACGTTGAGTTTCACACCTCCGTGTCTTAAATCCACCCATACCCCAGCCTTATCCACCTATATAGGACATCTCAATCCTGCGCAGGGCGCTGGTGTCCGTTGCCGCATGACGCAGTTGCGAGTAACGGTCTGCGCGCTGACTCCAGCAATCGGCAATCAGGTTTTTTAACGCTGTGTCGTCGGCTCCATAGCGCAAGGGATCGCGCAGGTCAACACCGTGCGTGGCAAAAAGACAGGTATAAAGCTTGCCGTCGGTTGAAAGCCGGGCGCGGGTGCATTGATGGCAAAACGCCTGAGTGATGGCGGCAATCACGCCAATCTCGCCACTGCCGTCTTTATATCGCCAGCGCTCAGCCACCTCGCCGGTATAATCGGGACCGACAGCTTGCAAAGGATAGCGTCCGGCGATTTGCCCGAGCATCTGTCGGGCACTGACCACCTCGTCCAGTTTCCAGCCGTTGCTGTTGCCGACATCCATGTATTCGATGAAGCGCAGCACAACTCCGCTATTGCGGAAGTGTTCGGCCATCGGCAGTATTTCATGGTCGTTGACGCCGCGCTGCACCATCATATTGACCTTAATCGGCGCGAAGCCGGCGCTGTGTGCCGCCGCTATGCCATCCAGCACCGTCTGAACCGGCGTATCCGAATCGCTCATGCGGCGGAAGGTCTCGTCGTTCAAGCTATCCAGACTGACCGTGATGCGCGACAAGCCCGCGTTCTTGAGCATCTGAGCCTTTTTTGCGAGCAGCACACCGTTGGTCGTCATCGCAATCTCTACGGAATTCCCCTGCGGGGTGCGCATCCCGGCCAGCGCTTCAACAAGTTGCTCGACCCCTCGCCGCAACAGCGGCTCACCGCCGGTCAAGCGTATCTTCTGCACACCCAAATGGACGAATGATCCGGCCAGTCTTGCGATCTCCTCAAAGCTAAGCAATTCGGCGCGCGGCAGAAACGCATGATGCCGGTCAAATATCTCGCGCGGCATGCAATAGGTACAGCGCAGATTACAGCGGTCCGTTACCGAGATGCGCAGGTCGCGCAAGGGACGCTGCATGGTGTCCTTAATAAACTCCTCCTCGCCGCCTGAGACAAGTTCGGGCTGAACGGAACCAACTTCATGCTGCACCGGCCACGTTCCTCCGCTCACCCGTTCGATTCCGGACAGGTCGCACACCGAAAAAATATTGGCAAACCCGGCTTGATGTAATAGTTCGCGCACCGGCCTTGCCTGATTATAGCCGTGCTCAAACAGCAGGTGGCCGCCGGGATTCAGGTGCGCCTGCGCTTGCGCAATGATAGCGCCGATATCTTCCAGACCATTCACACCAGAAGCCAGCGCATTGCGCGGTTCGAAGCGCAGATCACCCCGCCTCAGATGTACGTCATCCGCCGCAACATAGGGCGGATTGGAGACAATCAGGTCGAAGCGTTCACCCTGCAAAGCAGTGAACCAATTGCTTTGCAACAGATTCACATTGCCCGGAGCGAGACGCTGCATATTCTCCCGGGCCACTTCCAGTGCTTCCCGCGACGCATCCACCGCCGTCACTTCAGCATCGGGGCGGGCATGGGCTATGCTCAACGCGATTGCGCCGCTGCCGGTGCCTAGATCCAGCACACGAAATCCACCCCGCTTCGGAATGCGCTGCAACGCCTGCTCGACCAGCGACTCGGTTTCCGGACGCGGAATCAATGTCGCTGGCGTAACTTTAAAATCCAACCCGAAAAATTCACGTGAACCGAGGATATAGGCAATCGGTTCGCCTTTCGTACGCCGCCCGATCAACTCACGGTATCGGTCAGTCTGCCCGTCGTTGAGCGGTTGATTACCATGTGCGATCAGGTATGCACGATTCACTCCCAGCACTTTCTGCAACAGGATTTGCACTTCGATGCGTGCGCTGGCGGCATCGAGTCCGAGCGCGGCTTCCAGTCGTTTACTGTCGTTACGAATATTCTCTTCTAGGCTAGATGACATTTTCCGACATCGCGGCAAGCTGTTCTGCCTGATGTTCGGACATCAGCGCACCGGTAAGTTCGTTGATATCGCCATCCATGATCGCATCCATTTTATAAAGCGTGAGGTTGATGCGGTGGTCGGTGACACGACCCTGCGGAAAATTATAAGTGCGGATACGTTCTGAACGATCGCCGCTGCCCACCAGGCTCTTGCGCGTTGCGGCGGTGGTAGCGTTTTGTTCCCGCACCTGCGCATCCTTGATGCGTGCCGCCAGCACACGCATCGCCTGCGCCTTGTTCTGGTGCTGCGAACGACCGTCCTGACATTCCACCACGACACCTGTCGGCAGGTGGGTGATACGCACCGCCGAGTCGGTCTTGTTGATATGCTGACCACCCGCCCCACTGGCACGGAAGGTGTCAATACGCAAATCGGCAGAATTCAGCACCACATCGTCTACCTCATCCACTTCCGGCATCACCGCAACAGTACAGGCTGATGTGTGGACGCGTCCCTGCGTTTCAGTGGTTGGCACACGTTGCACACGATGTGCCCCCGATTCAAATTTCAACACCGAGTAAGCGCCCTGCCCGACGATGCGCGCGATGACTTCCTTATAGCCGCCCATCTCACCCGGGCTTTCCGAGATCACCTCCACCTGCCAGCGCTTACGTTCAGCGAAGCGTGTGTACATCCGAAACAGGTCACCCGCAAACAAAGCCGCCTCGTCTCCACCCGTTCCGGCACGCACCTCCAGAAACACACTGCGCTCGTCGTTGGGATCCTTGGGCAGCAACTGCACCTGAAGTTCACTTTCAAGTTTTGTCAGCAGTTTCTCGCCCTGCTCGATCTCGGCCTCGGCGAACTCCCGCATCTCCGGGTCATCCGCCATCTGGCGTGCAGCGTCAAGGTCGTCGTTGCACGCCTGAAACGCATGGTACAGCTCCACCACCGGCTCAAGTTCGGCACGTTCGCGATTGAGTTTGCGGAACGTATCCATACTCTTGGTGGCATCTTCGGTACTCAGCAGTTGATTTACTTCGAGCAAACGTTCGCTCAACTGAGCGAGTTTGGCGGCGATACTGGGATTCATTCGGCTAACAGTTATTCTTCGGGATGCAGGTGATACAGGCGATGGATCACTTCAAGGAATTTTTCACGGTCATGGGCATGCACCTGATTCAGTGCATGAGTGGGCGCATGCAGGAATTTATTGGTCAGCCCGCTGCTCATCGCTTCCAGCACTTTTTGCGGATCGTCGCCCTTGGCCAGCAACTTGAGCGCTTTTTCCACCTCGTGGCGGCGGCTGCGTTCCGCGTGGTCACGTAGCGCGCGAATGGTCGGCACCACTTCGCGGGATTCCATCCAGTGGATGAAATCCGACACGCTGGAATCAATAATGACTTCGGCCTCCTTGACAGCACCTTGGCGCGCATCCAAACCGTCTTTGACCACTTCTGCGATGTCGTCCACACTATACAAAAACACATCATTCAGCTCGGCGACTTCCACTTCCACGTCGCGAGGTACAGCCAGATCAACGATGAATAACGGACGGTGCTTGCGAACCTTGAGCGCACGCTCCACCATGCCCTTGCCCAGAATCGGCAACTGGCTGCCGGTGCAGGTGACGATGATATCGTGATGTGCCAGTTGCTCAGGCAGGTCGGTCAATGTGATTGCCGTACCGTTGATACGGCGTGCCAGTGTCTGCGCGCGTTCCAGTGTACGGTTTGCAACAGTGATGTGCTTGGGTGTGCGCGCCGCAAAGTGAACCGCGTTGAGTTCGATCATCTCGCCCGCGCCGATGAACAGCACGTTCTGCTCGGCGATGCTCGGAAAAATACGCTCGGCCAGCTTGACTGCGGCGGCGGCCATCGACACCAGATTCGCGCCAATCTCAGTCTGGGTGCGCACATCCTTGGCGACCGAAAAGGTGCGCTGAAACAGTTTGTGCAACAGGAATCCCATCGTGCCAGCCTGTTCGGCCTGACGCACCGCCTGCTTCATCTGCCCGAGAATCTGCGGCTCGCCCAATACCATGGAATCCAGACCGCTGGCCACGCGGAACGAATGCTTCACCGCCTGTTCGCGCGGCAGCAGGTATAAATAGGGATCGATGTCCTTGCGCGGCATTTTGTGATATTCCGCTAACCAGTCGATTGCATGCTCGGGATGCTCTGCGTTGCAATACAGCTCCATACGGTTGCAAGTAGAAAGGATCGCCGCCTCTTTAGCCGCACCATTTTCCACCAAGTCACGCAGAGCGTTCTCCATCCCGTCCGCATTGAACGCGACCTGCTCGCGCACGGCCAGCGGCGCGGTTTGATGGTTGATGCCAAAAGTGTACAGTTGCATATTGATATGTCTCGAACTGTTGGTTCAAAAGTCGGCTCGGATTATAGTCGGAACCGACTGACAATGCCATCCGGCCTGATTCGGACACTTTTAATGCCAGGAGGTTGCATTACCTCTCACTGGCTCTGCAACGTATAGCTCTTATGGCTAAAAAAAGCGGCCCTAAGGCCGCTTGATGTGATCGAAATCAACAGTAACTGCATATCTACCTACTGAAATTGATACGTCAAACAACTGCCGGCAGTAATAGTGAAAGTTCCCGGCCCCCATGAAGTAGTCCCTGCCACAGCTGAAAGAGAATGTGAGCCAGCCGAAAGTGTTCTAGTGAGGGTGCCCCTGCCTCCACAGGTTGGCGTACTGGTGAAGTATTGTGTGAGGGTACCAGCGTAAGAACCGTTGCCAAGACAGGAATAAATAGACAAGCACAATTGGTTTCTTTGTTGCTGAGCGGAATGTTGGCATGGTGCGCCGAAGATAATTGTAGTCCCCTCGCTATTCCGTACCAGTTAAAAGTAGAGGGTTAGGATATTGTTGCATACGATAGGCCACTGGGGGAATCCTCCCCAATGATTCATGTGGCCGCTCGTGGTTGTAACGATGCAT
>Ga0224495_10000804_pt1 | contig 23858 bp, 21 predicted proteins | sample SF_Jul11_sed_USG_FD_168128 | JGI IMG/M metagenome (GOLD analysis project Ga0224495, IMG submission 168128) | Sediment microbial communities from San Francisco Bay, California, United States - SF_Jul11_sed_USGS_4_1 | ecosystem: Environmental > Aquatic > Marine > Sediment | place: USA: California...
CCTCTCCTGCCGGCTTGATGTTCACGAGCGCGTAGACCGCCTGTTCAGCACTGCCCGCAGGCAGCGCATCCTTGCTCAAGATGCACTTGATGTTCAGTTCGTTCTTCATATATTCCTCCTTTCGTACTTTCCGATAAGTCCTTTATTCCGCGATCCGCAATTAAAGTACTTTTACCGCGATGGCCGTGATGTTGTCCCTGCCGCCGTTCGCATTGGCCAGCTGCACGAGCCGCGCACAGATGAGTTCGGTCTGTTTCTCCTCAGCGCAGATCCGGTATATCTCCTCATCGCTCACCTCGTTCCAGAGACCGTCGGTACAGAGCAGCAGGGTGCCGCCTGTTTTGAGTTCCCACCGCGTCGTGGCGGTCCTGACCGCGCCGTCAATGCCGATCGTACGGTAAAGCAGGTTGGATCGCGGGTCGGTCCGGGCCTCTTCTTTTGTCAGCTTCCCGGCCGAGACCAGCTTTGCGACCAGCGAGTGGTCTTCCGTGAGCTGGGTGATGGAGCCGTTCTCGATCCAGTAGATCCTGCTGTCTCCCACATTGCCGATATGGGCGACGCCGTCAATGACCAGGGCGACGGCGAGCGTGGTGCCCATGTTCGAACCCTTGCGGACCGCTTCCTGATGCACGACGGCATTTGCTGCCTGGATCGCCCGCTCGACCGCTCCCAGCGGGTCCCGCGAAAGGACAGCGATCCTCCTGATCTCGGAGCTTACGGTCCTGACCGCCACACTGCTCGCCACCTCGCCGGCATCGTGTCCGCCCATGCCGTCGGCAACGACGAACAGGGAGTTTCCGTTGACCTTCAGGTGCGCGAGATCATCCTCGTTGTGCGGCCGCACCATGCCGGTGTCGGTAATGCCGTGCCAGGTCAGTCTCGGCGTTGCAGCGAGCGGTCCGCTCTCCATGGGGTCCGGACGCAAACGGATCGTGTGGGCCGGCTGCAGCACCTGCGTGAGAGACCGCGCGGAAGCAGGGTCGATCTGCACGCGGGGGAAAGTCAGCATTTCCCAGGAATGGTCCATTCCGAAGATCCGTCTGATGATGTTCATGAGTTCGTTCAGCATGCGCGCTCCTGTTCCGGAGTTATATGCACGATCTGACTGGAGGTATTGCAGTGACCGTGCCAGAACTGACCGTTGGAAGGCGTCCAAAAAAGAAGTAAGAAAAACAGAGCACTGCGGGGTTTCCCTGGAAGGGGGGTGTACCTGGTTATAATGCCCGGTATAGGATTTTCAGATCCACCTGTTCGATTTTCGAATACATCGCATTCGCAGGTCCCGGGACAATGAGAATTGGTTCATTTCGTCCGGCGAAATCGTATTCCCTGAAATTCATCATGTTCCTCATATATGGATGAGATTGAAACTGGGCGATTATGCTTCTAACTGTCATAAAAACCATCGTTCTGTGTACTGATCATTCTATCGTGAAAATGAGCGCTAATAATCAGATCGCTCGAAATTGACATGTATAACTGTTTGAAATTTAAGGCTTAATTTGCCTCCCTTTTTGCCTACATTAGGAAAACTAATATTCAAATTATAATTTTTAACTTGCAAAACAGGCGGTTTTCAACGATATTACTGCCTGCGCCGAAGTACGCCTGCGCGCGGGGGGTGTCTTGTGCACTCCCGAGGTCTGTCCCTGTACCTTCGATCTACAAAACCTGTACGGAGGTTTCCGATCCATGGCTATTCGTGTCGTTCTGCTCGGTGCGCCGGGCGCCGGTAAAGGCACCCAGGCGAAGATGTTGATCGATAAGTACAAGATCCCCCAGATCTCGACCGGCGACATTCTCCGCAAGGCGGTTGCCGACGGCACGCCGCTCGGCAAGGAAGCCAAGGTCATCATGGACCAGGGCGGCCTCGTGTCAGACAAGATCGTGCTCGGACTGGTCGAAGAGCGGGTCAAGCAGGCCGACTGCCAGAACGGCTTCATCCTCGACGGTTTCCCGCGCAACACGGCCCAGGCCGAGGCTCTGGACAAACTTCTTGCCGGTATGAACATGCCGCTGACCATCGCCCTGACCGTTGACGTGGAAAAGGGCGAGCTCATGAAGCGGCTCACGGGCCGCCGAACCTGCAAATCCTGCCAGCAGATGTACAATATCTATTTCTCCCCCTCAAAAAAAGAAGGCGTCTGCGACAAGTGCAGCGGTGCACTGTTCCAGCGCGATGATGACAAGGAAGAGACGATCAAGAAGCGGCTTGATGTGTACGACAATCAGACCGCTCCGCTCATCAGCTATTACAATAAAAAAGGCATCATGAAGACCGTCATGGGTGTTGGCTCGATCGACGATATCTTCAAGAAGGTCGTTGCAATTCTCGGATAAGCGTTGCGGCAAAGGCCGCAATCGACTATTTTTACAATTCGTTCTAAGGAGGAACTAAGAAATGGCACTGGTAAAGCCTCACGGTAAAAAGAAGAAGCTCATGCCGCTTCTTCTCGAGGGCGCGGCCCTGAACAAGGAAATGAAGAAGGCCAAGACCCTGAAGCAGCTCAAGATATCCTCGCGCGAGACCGCGGACCTCGTGATGATGGGCATCGGCGCGTTCACGCCGCTGACCGGATTCATGACCAAGAAGGACTGGAAGGGCGTTTGCGACAAGTACAAACTGGCCGACGGCACGTTCTGGCCGGTCCCGGTCACGCTGTCCTGCACGCCGGAGTTCGCAGGTTCCCTCAAGAAGAACGAAGAGATCACGCTCGTGGACGAGGAGTCCGGCGAGATCATGGCCACCATGAAGGTGACCGAGAAGTACAACATGTCCAAGGCCGACAAGGAACATGAGTGCAAGCAGATCTTCCGCACCAATGACATCGCCGGCCACCCGGGCGTGCAGAAGGTCATGAACCAGCCGGAAGTCAACCTTGCCGGTCCGGTGAAGGTCCTGTCGGAAGCCCACTTCCCCCAGACCTTCAAGGGTATCTATATGAAGCCCGTCGAGACCCGCAAGATGTTCGAGGCAAAAGGCTGGAGCACGATCGCGGCATTCCAGACCCGCAACCCCATGCACCGCTCGCACGAGTATCTTGCCAAGATCGCCATCGAGACCATGGACGGCGTTCTGATCCACCAGATCCTGGGCAAGCTCAAAGAGGGCGATATCCCGGCCGATGTCCGCGCCAATGCCATCGACACCCTGATGGAGAAGTACTTTGTGAAGGATTCCGCGATCCAGTGCGGCTACCCGATGGAGATGCGCTATGCCGGTCCCCGCGAGGCCCTGCTCCATGCGCTCTTCCGGCAGAACTTCGGCTGCAGCCACCTGATCGTCGGCCGCGACCACGCGGGCGTGGGCGACTACTACGGCCCGTTCGATGCCCAGAAGATCTTCGACGAGATCCCGGCGAATGCGCTCGAGACCAAGCCCCTCAAGATCGATCACACCTTCTACTGCTTCAAGTGCGACGGCATGGCCTCCATGAGGACCTGCCCCCATCAGAAGGAAGACCGGCTCATGCTGTCCGGCACCAAGCTCCGGAAGATGCTTTCCGAGGGCGAGAACGTGCCCGACCACTTCAGCCGTCCCGAAGTGCTCGAGATCCTCAAGAAGTACTATGCCGGCCTCACCGAGAAGGTGGAGATCAAGCTCCACAGCCACGCGGAAGGCACGCATACGCACAAGTAAAATAAACCAAAACTGCTTTCGCAGTTTTATATCACGAAGAGGAGGTTTGCAATATGCCGAGTTACGTTATTACCGAGAAGTGCGACGGCTGCAAGGCGCAGGACAAGACAGCATGCCAGTACATCTGCCCGAATGACCTCATGACCCTGAACAGGGACCTCATGAAGGCCTACAACCAGGAGCCGGATCAGTGCTGGGAGTGCTACAACTGTGTCAAGATCTGCCCTCAGCAGGCGATCGAGATCAGGGGCTACCAGGATTTCAACCCCATGGGCGGCAACATCATCCCCATGCGCGGAACGGATTCCATCATGTGGACCGTGAAGTTCCGGAACGGGAAGCTGAACCGCTTCAAGTTCCCCATCCGTACCACTGCCGAAGGCTCGGTCGATCCCTACAAGGGCAAGCCTGAAGCGGATCAGAGCAAGATCAAACAGCCCGGCTATTTCACCACGACCAAGGCCATGCCGGTCATCAAGAAATAAGGAGGAGCACAATGGAGAAAGAGACCTGTACGTTTTCGTTCTGTAAGAAGCCTGAGATCGAGACGGTCGAGACCGACCTGCTCCTGATCGGCGGCGGTATGGCCTGCTGCGGCGCGGCATTCGAAGGCGCCCGCTGGGCAAATCCCAAGAAGATCAAGATCACCATGGTGGACAAGGCGGCCACGGACCGTTCCGGCGCCGTTGCCATGGGTCTTTCCGCCATCAACACCTATTGCGGTGAGAACGATCCGGCGGATTATGTGAAGTACGTTCGCAACGACCTCATGGGCATCACCCGTGAAGACCTGGTCTATGACCTGGGCCGCCACGTTGATGATTCCGTGCAGCTGTTCGAAGAGTGGGGCCTGCCGATCTGGAAGGTCGGCGACGACGGCTTCTCCCTCGACGGTTTCCAGGCAAAGGAAGCCGGCAAGGCCATGCTGAAGGACGGCGGCAAGCCGGTCCGCTCCGGTAAGTGGCAGATCATGATCAACGGCGAGTCCTACAAGGTCATCGTGGCCGAGGCCGCGAAAAAGGCCCTGGAGACGAACCGCGCCGCCACCGGCGACAAGACGAACCACTACGAGCGCGTCTTCATCGTGAAGCTCTACAAGGATGCCAAGGAGCCGAACCGCGTTGCAGCAGCCGCGGGCTTCAGCGTCCGTGAGAACAAGATCTATCTCTTCAAGGCCAAGGTCATGGTGCTGGCAGCAGGCGGCGCCGTGAACGTGTTCCGTCCCCGGTCCACGAAGGAAGGTCAGGGCCGCGCCTGGTACCCGGTCTGGAATTCCGGCTCCGGCTACGCTCTCGGCATGCAGGCTGGTGCTGAGCTGACCATGATGGAGAACCGCTTCGTGCCCGCCCGTTTCAAGGACGGCTACGGTCCGGTGGGCGCCTGGTTCCTGTTCTTCAAGGCCAAGGCGACCAACTCCCTGGGCGAGGACTATTGCGCCAATCCCGAAGCCCTGGCGGAAGCCAAGGCAAAGTACGGCAAGTACGTCGATGCGCTCGGCACTGCCATCCGCAACCACCTGATGATGCGCGACATGAAGCAGGGCAAGGGCCCGATCCTCATGAACACGCACACGGCCATGGACGCCATCAACAAGACCTTCATCGAGAAGCTGGGCGAGAAGGAAGGCGCCAAGAAGGTGAAGCACCTGGTCGCCGAGGCATGGGAAGACTTCCTCGATATGTGCATCGGACAGGCCGGTCTCTGGGCCTCGAAGAACATCGAGCCGGACAAGTCCCCCTCCGAGATCATGCCGACCGAGCCGTACCTCCTCGGTTCGCATGCCGGTTGCGCGGGCTTCTGGTGCTGCGGTCCCGAGGACCTCGGCGCGCCGGAAGAGTGGAACAAGAAGTGGCCGGCGGGCAGCTACAACCGCCAGTCGACCGTGAAGGGCCTGTTCATGTGCGGCGATATCTGCGGCGCATCGGGCCACAAGTTCTCGTCCGGTTCGCACGCTGAGGGCCGCATCGCCGCGAAGGCAGCCCTGGCGTTCCTCGCCGACAACGCGAGCTACACCCCGACCATCAAGGAGACGGTGGAGCAGATCGCGGGCGAGCTCTACCTGCCCTTCGAGGTGTTCGAGAAGTACAAGACCTACACCACGGATAAGAACACCAACCCGAACTACATCCGTCCGAGCATGCTCCAGGCGCGTCTCCAGAAGATCGCCGACGAGTACTTCGGCGGCATCTCCACGTGGTACATGACCTCCAAGACCATGCTCGACGAAGGCCTCAAGCAGCTCGAGATGCTCAAAGAGGACACGAACAAGATGGGCGCCGAGAACCTGCACGAACTGATGCGCTGCTGGGAGAACTACCACCGCATCCTGTCCGTGGAGGCCCATGCCCGCCACATCCTGTTCCGTGAAGAGTCCCGGTATCCCGGCTACTACTATCGCGGCGACTTTGACAAGATCGACGACGATAACTGGAAGTGCTTCGTGAACTCGAAGTACGATGCCGAGAACAACAAGTGGGAAGTCAAGAAGGTGCCGTTCGTACAGCTGGTTCCGTAAGGAACATCATTCACACACCTCCGGGGAGGGTTCTCCTCCCCGGAGTTTCATTGCAAAATGTAAATTGCAAAATGCAAATGTGACGAAAGCGGGCCTTCGCTCGCTTGTTTTTTGACCTGCCTGATGTGATGTTCACTTTGCACTTTGTATTTTGCACTTTGAATTTGTTTCACTGCCTGTAAGGAGGAAGAAGATACCATGGCGGAAAATAAGGTGTTGGTTGTCGGCGGAGGCTTCAGCGGTCTCACGGCGGCAGTGGAGGCGGCCGAAACGGGCGCCGAGGTGATCCTCGTCGAGAAGAACCCCTATCTCGGCGGACGGGTGACCCAGCTTAACAAGTATTTCTGGAAGATGTGCCCCCCGAACTGCGGGCTGGAGATCCAGTACAAGCGGATCAAGAACAACGGGAAGGTCACGATCTACACGCTGGCCCAGGTGGAGAAGATCTCGGGTTCCGAGGGCAACTTCGAGGTGACGATCAAGACCACGCCGCGCTTCGTGAACGACAAGTGCACGGCCTGCAACAAGTGCGCCGAGGTCTGTCCGGTCGAGCGTTCCAACGATTTCGACTTCGGCATGTCCAAGACCAAGGCCGCCTATCTTGCCCACAGTCAGGCGTTCCCCGCGCAGTATGTGATCGACGGCAAGGTCTGCAAGGGTTCTTCCTGCGGCGCATGTGTAAAGGCCTGCCCTTACGGCGCCATTGATCTCGGCATGAAGGCCGAGACCATTACCGTGAAGGTCGGTGCGGTCGTGACCGCGACCGGCTGGAATCCCTACGACGCTACGAAGATGGACAACCTGGGTTTCGGCAGGGTCCAGAACGTGGTCACCAACATGATGATGGAGCGTCTTGCCGCGCCGAACGGACCAACGCAGGGCAAGATCGTCCGTCCTTCGGACGGCAAGGAAGTCAAGAATATCGCCTTTGTACAGTGCGCTGGCTCGCGCGATGAGAACCATCTGCCCTTCTGTTCGTACATCTGCTGTCTGGCATCGCTCAAACAGGCAACGTATGTGCGCGAACAGTATGGTGATTCCAAAGTGAAAGTGTTCTATATCGATATCCGCACTCCCGGCCTTTACGAGAACCGGTTCTACGCCAAGCTCCAGCAGGACGCGAACGTCTCCTTCCTGAAGGGTAAGGTGGCGAAGATCGAGCAGGGCGAGAACGGCGATGTGAAGGTCACTGCCGAGGACATTCACGGCGGTGGCAAGGTCACCGAGAGCTTCGACATGGTCGTTTTGGCCACGGGCATGGAGCCCACGGCGAAGTCGCTTTCCGGCGCGGGCATCAAGGCCACCTGGGACGGTTTCGTGGACCAGGCAGCGCTTCCCAAGGGCGTTTATGCGGCGGGAACGGTGAAGGCTCCGGTCGATGTTGCACGGACGGCGCAGGATGCGACCGCAGCGGTCATGAAGAGCATCCAGAGCTTGAGGAGGAACTAGGGAATGGAGAAGAAGATCGGCCTGTATATATGCAAAGGATGCGGCATCGCCGACGCGGTGGATGTCGACAAGCTCGTCAAGAACGTCAAGAAAATGCCGGTGTGCAAGACCCACGATGTGCTCTGCAGCGCTGAAGGTCTGCAGATGATCAAAGGTGACATGACATCGGAAGGTGTGAATACCATGGTGATCGCGGCCTGTTCGCCGCGTGTGAAGTTCGCCGAGTTCGATTTCCCCGGTTCGCTCGTTGAGCGCGCCAATATACGCGAGTTCGTGGCCTGGACGCTCGAGGCCAAGTCAGCCCAGGCCCAATCAGCCGCCGAGGACTACATCAACATGGGCATCGTGAAGGCCCAGAAGGCAGATGTGCCTCAGCCCAATGTTCTCGCGGACCTGAACAGCACGATCCTCGTGATCGGCGGCGGCATCGCCGGTATGAACGCCGCCCTGGCTGGGGCGAACGCCGGCCAGAAGGTCGTGCTCGTTGAGAAGGATGCTCAGCTCGGCGGATTCGTGAACAAGCTCTACAAGAAGATCCCGACGGCGTCCGTGTTCCAGGAGCCGCTCATCGTTGATACGGAGATCGAGAAGACGGTGAAGGACGTGGAAGGGAACGGCAACATCAAGGTCTACAAGTCCACGACCGTGGCAAAGACCGACGGCCAGCCTGGTCTCTATGACGTCACGCTCTCGAACGGCGAGCAGCTCAAGATCGGCGCGATCGTTATGGCAACAGGCTGGAAGCCCTATGACGCGACCAAGCTGGGACACCTGGGCTACGGTCTGTCGAAGAACGTGGTGACGAACATCGAGCTTGAGGAGATCGCCAAGAAGAACAACGGCAAGATCGTTCGTCCCTCGGACGGCAAGGAAGCGACCAAGGTCGCCTTTGTGCAGTGCGCCGGCCAGCGGGACCCGAACCACCTGCCCTACTGCTCGGGCATGTGCTGCGCCTCGTCGCTCAAGCAGGCCAAGTACGTGCGGGCGAACAAGGATGCCGTGGCAATGGTGTTCTACAAGGACATCCGGACGCCCGGCCGTACCGAGTTGTACTACAAAGAAGCCCAGAACGACCCGGGCGTGATGCTCTCAAAGGCAGATGTGACCGGCGTGTCAGATGCCGGGAACGGCAATCTGTACGTGGAGATGGAGAACACCCTGTTCGGCACGAAAACCGGAGAAAAAGTGAAGGTCGAGGCCGACCTGGTAGTGCTCGCCACGGGCATGGTCCCGACCACGCGCGGGCCGCAGGAATATCTGGACGGCCTGACCAAGGCAGCTGGCGGCGGCGATGATTCCAAGAAGGCTTATCTTGAGCAGACGCCGAAGCCTGACTACATCCTGAACCTCGGCTATCGCCAGGGTCCGGAGATCCCCTCTCTCGAGGGCGCAGCCGGTTTTGCTGATTCGAACTTCATCTGCTTCCAGTACGAGACCCGCCGCACGGGCATCTATGCCGCCGGCTCGGTGCACCAGCCCATGAACATGGCCGAGGCGATCGAGGACGGCCAGGGCGCGGCCTTCAAGGCTATCCAGGCCATGGACCATGTGGCACGGGGTGTTGCTGTACATCCGCGCGCGTGGGATATGACCTATCCTGATCCGCTCCTGATCAAGTGCACGGCCTGTAAGCGCTGCACGGAAGAGTGTCCCTTCGGCGCCATCGACGAAGACGAGAAGGGCATCCCCAAGTACAACATCAACCGCTGCCGTCGTTGCGGAACCTGCATGGGAGCTTGCCCGGAACGCATCGTGTCTTTCAAGGACTACAGCGTCGACATCGTCGGGTCCATGCTTAAGGCTATTGACGTGCCTGATGACGAGGACGAGACCCGCGTGGTCTGCCTGGTCTGCGAGAACGATTCCTATCCCGCGCTCGACACGGCGGCCATCAACCGGAAGCAGCTTCATCCGGGCGTCCGCTTTGTTTCGATGCGCTGCCTGGGCGGTATGAACCTGGTGTGGGTTGCCGACGCGCTTTCCAAGGGCATCGACGGCATGCTGCTTCTGGGCTGCAAGTACGGCGAGAACTATCAGTGTCACTTTGTGAAGGGCAGCGAGCTGGCGAACACCCGCTTCAGCAAGGTGTCCGAGACCCTGAACCGGCTCCAGCTCGAATCCGAGCGCGTTGGCCTGATGCAGATCGCAATCAACGAGTACGACAAGCTGCCGGAAATGATCAACGACTTCGTGGAGAAGGTGAAGGAGTTTGGTCCGAATCCGTTCAAGAGCATGTAATCAGAAATGCGGAGCGCGGAATGCGGAGTGCGGAATTAATAACAAAGATCACTCCTAACAAAGCATGTGGAGGATGTAAATATGTCAGACGCAACGGTCATTAAACCAGACCTGCAGTTCGTAAGTGAGATCATCAAGGGCGGCGGCGAGTCCCTGAAGAAGTGCTATCAGTGCGCCACCTGCTCTGTGGTGTGCAACGTGACGCCCGAGGGCAATCCCTTCCCGCGGAAGGAGATGGTGCTCGCGCAGTGGGGCCAAAAGGACAAGCTGATCACGAGTCCCGATGTATGGCTCTGCCACCAGTGCAGCGATTGCACCGCCTACTGCCCGCGCGGCGCCAAGCCGGGCGAGGTGCTGAACGCCATCCGGAAACAGAGCATCAAGGAAGTTGCCATGATCCCGCTTTTCGCGAAGATCGCCACTGACCCGAAGCTCATCTGGCTCCTTTTTGCGATCCCGATGGCACTGTTCTACATTGTTCTGACGGTCCTCGGAAACACCAATATCGATGTCGTCCGCGCCAAGAGCAGCCACATGGCATATCACAACTTCATGCCGGTGCCGGCGATCGATGTCATCTTCATCCTTACCGCGGCATTTGCCGCCACGTCGGCATTCGTGGGGATCAAACGGCTCTGGGCAGGCATGCAGGCAAATGCAGGAACCGCGCAGGGATCGGGAAGTCCGTTCGGTCATATCCTTCCGGCCGTGACCACGATCCTGGCCCACAAGAAGTTCGCTGACTGCAACGTTAGCCGCCTTCGCCAGTGGGGCCACTTGCTGCTGTTCTACGCATTCGCAGGCCTGGCGATCGTGACCACCTGGGCGATCGTGTATCTCTATGGACACGAATTCCTCGGCATCAAGGCCTTCGGGCCCTTTAATTTCGGCGAAGCGCCCTATCCGATGACCGACCCCATGAAGATGCTGGCGCTCGCAAGCTCGGTTGCGTTCGCGATCGGCTTTACGATCATCCTGCTGAACCGTCTCGGCAACGCCGGGAAGGCGGGCATGGGTTCCTACTTCGACTGGATTTTCCTGCTGATCGTGATCGGCGTGGGTGCCACGGGAATGCTGTCCTGGGGTCTCCGGCTCGCGGACGTGACCATGGGATACTGGGTATATTATTTCCACCTCGTGTTCGTATGGTCGCTGTTCGCATATGCGCCCTACTCCAAGTTTGCGCACTTGTTCTATCGTACGACGGCAATGGTGTTCGCAAAGTACACGGGAAGGGACAAGAAATAAGGGTAAGGACGGGCTGTAAGCACGTCTTTGCAGGAATTTTCGGGACAAGCTATGAAAGTCAAAGAACTGCTCAGTATAAAAGGCATTGAATGCTTCAGCATCATGAGCGATCAAACGCTTCTGGATGCTGCAAAACAGATGGCGGAGTGCAAGATCGGCGCGTTGCTGGTGATGGAAAAAGGACACCTGGCGGGCATCATCACTGAGCGCGACGTGGTGAAGGTCCTTGCCAATGAAAAGGACTGCCGCACCGTCAACATCAAGGATGTGATGACCACGAACCTGCTGGTCTCCAAATCTGGCGATGATCTCGATTATGTCATGGCTGTCATGATCCAGAACAACATCCGGCATCTGCCGGTCGTGGAGGAGAGCGGACTGGTTGGCATGCTTTCCATGCGCGATGTCGTGCGCGTTCTGGTAAAAAACCTGAAGGCGGAGAACCAGTACCTGAAGGATTTCATCGGCGGTTTCGACGCATAAAAGAAAAGACGGAAAGAAAAGGCATCGAAGTTAGGAATGACGAGGGGGGATGCCGGACAGGGCCATCTTTAACAAGTTTGCAGCAAGAACACCGATATCATAAGTACTAGCTTTACAAATCTGTCAAAGGAGGAGAGAGAAAATGGAGTTTTCAAGCAATTTGGTTATGACGTTCGCGATCGCATGCGGCGTACTCGGCGTTGTATACGCCTTGTTCATTGCCGCGTGGGTCAACAAGCAGGATGCAGGAAATGAAAAGATGAAGCAGATCTCTGATGCGGTGAAGGAAGGCGCATATGCATTCCTCGCACGCGAGTACAAGACCGTGGCAGTTGTCGCCGCTGTCCTGTTCATCGTTCTGGCCGTGGTGCCGAAGCTCGGTATCTGGTCAGCCGTCGGATTCCTGATCGGCACGGTCGGTTCCGCTCTGGCCGGATTCGTCGGTATGTGGGTCACGGTGCGCGCGAACGTGCGTACCACGCAGGCGGCCTCCAAGGGCCTCCAGCAGGCGCTCACGCTGTCCTTTAAGGGCGGTTCGGTGACCGGTATCATGGTGGTGGGACTCGGAATCATCGGTCTGGCCGGCTACTATTCCATTGCCCGGAGCATGGCTAGTGCTGATGAGGCTTTCGGCGCTCTTGTCGGCCTGGGCTTCGGCTGCTCGCTCATGAGCGTGTTCGCCCGTATCGCGGGCGGTATCTACACCAAGGCTGCTGACGTGGGCGCCGACCTCGTGGGTAAGGTGGAGAAGGACATCCCCGAGGACGATCCGCGCAACCCGGCAGTTATCGCCGATAACGTGGGCGACAACGTAGGTGACTGCGCCGGTATGGCCGCGGACCTCTACGAGACCTATACGGTGACCCTCGTGGCCGCCATGCTGCTCGCCAAGTCCGTGTTCGGACCGGACAGCCCCTGGGTCGCGTTCCCGCTGCTCCTCGGCGGTGTTTCGATCATCGCTTCGATCATCGGCACCTATTTCGTGAAGCTCGGCGCCAACAACTACATCATGGGCGCTCTGTACAAGGGCCTGGCGGTTTCCGGCGTCCTGGCGGCCATCGCGTTCTTCTTCGTGTCCAAGTGGTTTGTGACCTCGCTCGGCACCGATCCGGCGGCCACGGGCGGTTTCACTGCCATGAGCATATTCGGCACGGCCCTGATCGGTTTGGCCCTTACCGGCCTCATCGTCTGGATCACCGAGTACTACACAGCCAAGGAGTTCCGGCCTGTTAAGACCATTGCCAAGGCCAGCCTCACCGGCCACGGCACGAACGTGATCGCAGGTCTGGCCATGAGCATGGAAGCCACCGCGCTTCCGGTGCTGGTCATTGTCGGCTCCATCATGGGCGCATACTGGCTTGGAAACGGATTCGTTCCCGGTCAGGCCGCCTATGGTCTCTTCGCAATTGCGCTGTCTGCCGTGTCCATGCTGTCCATGACGGGCATCGTGGTGGCAATCGACTCCTACGGCCCGATCACGGACAACGCGGGTGGTATTGCTGAAATGTCCGGACTTCCGCAGTCGGTTCGCGACGTGACGGACCCGCTTGATGCGGTCGGCAACACGACCAAGGCCGTTACCAAGGGCTATGCCATCGGTTCTGCAGGTCTGGCCGCCCTGGTGCTCTTTGCTGAGTATTCCCGCGAATTGGCCCACAAGGCAGCCGGCGCGGTCGCTTTCGATCTTTCCGATCCCCTTGTCATCGCCGGCCTGTTCCTTGGCGGCCTGATCCCCTACTACTACGGTGCACGTCTGATGCTGGCTGTGGGTAAGGCTGCAGGCGGTGTGGTGGATGAAGTGCGGCGTCAGTTCCGCGAAATCCCGGGCATCATGGAAGGCACGGGCAAGCCTCAGTACGGCAAGTGCGTGGACATCGTGACACAGTCAGCGATCAAGGAAATGATGATCCCGGCGCTCCTGCCCGTGGTCGCCCCGATCGTTGTCGGCTTTGTCCTCGGCCCCAAGGCCCTGGGCGGACTCCTGATCGGCTCGATCCTGACCGGTCTGTTCCAGGCAATCGCCATGACCTCCGGCGGCGGAGCATGGGACAACGCCAAGAAGTCCTTTGAGGACGGCGTGACGGACGAGAAGGGTGTGGTCCACAAGAAGAAGTCCGATGGTCACAAGGCCTCGGTGACCGGCGACACGGTCGGCGATCCTTACAAGGACACCGCCGGTCCGGCCATCAACCCGATGATCAAGGTCATCAACATCGTGGCCCTGCTTATTGTACCGCTCATCTAGTACGGATCTCTCGCATTACCAGGGGGCTGGCCGAAAGGCCAGCCCTTTTTTTATTCAAGCACTTGGCCGGCACTAAGGGCGGCAAGGGGCCCGTAGTGCGGAGAAAACCGCTTATCGCTCTATTGGCGGATTCGGCGAATGTCGCGGCAAAATGTTTATATTTCTCCGATGAAGTGGTATTATGGCCATCCGATGTGGAGCGAACAGGTTTTGATCGATACCGGGTGCTCACCCGATGTGGTTGCGCACTGCCGGGCGGTCTCTCTGGCGGCGGAAGCGCTGGCTGCAAGGGTACTGGCGGCGCCGGTTGATGTCGATCTGGTTCGTCAGGGCGGTCTGTTGCATGACATCGGCCGGTCGCGGACGCAGGGAATCGGTCATGCGCTTGCAGGCGTGGAAATAGGACGCGGGCTCGGATTCTCTCCGGCACTCCTGAACATCATCGAACGCCACATCGGCGCAGGCATAACTGCGGGAGAGGCAGAGCGGCTCGGTCTTCCGCGCAGGGATTATCTTCCGATCACGGTGGAGGAGAAGATCGTCTCCTACGCTGACAATCTCACCAAGGGGAGCACACCCATGAGCTTTGAAGCGGCCCTCCGACGGTTCACGGAGATCCTCGGGCATGACCATGAGGGCATCGAGCTGTTCCGCAGACAGCACGATGAGGTCCAAAGCTGGATGCGTTAGTTTTACAGGTGTCCGGTAATTAATGATAAGGAGTAGCGCCATGAGCAAGAAAAAGAAAGAACAGCCGGAAGAGATCGAGGTCCTTTCAAAAGCCAAGAAGAGCGACAAGGTCGTTCCGGTGAAACTGACCAAGGACAGCCGGTTCCATTTCCGCTGCCATCCGAAGGTCCGGTGCTTTACCGCCTGCTGCAGCAACGTGAACATCGCACTTCCTCCCTACGACCTGCTGCGTCTTCGGAAACGCCTTGGACTGGCGGCTGACGAGTTCATCAAGCAGTACGGCGATATACAGGTCCTGGACAAGACGCTCTTTCCCGTGGTAACGCTCAGAATGCGTGACGATGAGAAGAAAAGCTGTCCCTTTGTGACTCCCGAAGGCTGTACGGTCTACGAGGACCGGCCGAACATCTGCAGATATTATCCCGTGGGCATGGCGACGCTCCGGAAGCTCGATGCCGAGGGCGGCAAGGACGAGTTCTATTTCATGACCCGGGAGGACCACTGCAAGGGTTTTGAAGAGGAAAAGTTATGGACCATCGGCGAATGGCGCCAGGACCAGGGCGCGGACCTCTACGACGAGATGAACCGCGGCTGGATGGAGATCCTGATCAAGAAGAAGTCACACGGTCAGGGGAAGCCTTTTCCTGATATCAAGAACGAAATGTTCTTCAAGATGAGCTTCGACTCCGACTACTTTCGCGCGTTCGTGTTCGGCAGCACCTTCCTGGAGATCTATGATATTCCTGCGGAACGGATCGAAAAGGTCAGGAACGATGACACGGAGCTGCTGAAACTCTCCTATGAATGGCTCCGGCAGGCGATCTTTGCCGAGGAGACGCTGAAATTCAAGGAAGGCGTGCTGGAAAAGCGGAAGGCCCAGGCCGATGCAACGATGCAGAAGGTGTATGGAGACAGGGAAAAGGGTTCGGTCGGTGAGATTGACTGATAGGCGAGAAGCAGGTAATTCCTTTACCTTTGTTGCTGCAACAACACGGTCATTTCCTTGTAGATCGCATTACCAATAGAAATGCCTTGCTCGATGATCTCCGGGCCGTAACGTCTCCCTGTTGCTGTCCGGAAGGTCTCTTTGATCGATGCGATCCCTTTCATCTTTTCCTGAAAGACCCCGTGCAGCTGCTCGGGCGGAGTGCTCCGGTCATTCACCATCAGCCAGAGGGTCGTGGTGAAGTTCTCAGGCCCCCAACGGAACTTGTCCGCGTCATAGAGCGCATCGCTGATCAGGCATCCTGCCTCGTCTCCCAGGTCGCAGGTTTTCTTGAAGGCCTCGTGGTTCCTGATCGCATAGGTGATATACCCCGTCAGCCGTCGATCAAAAGCGAGCAGGTTCAGGATCTTCTCTGCTTCCAGGCTTCCCCGCACAGCATGGTCCTGTTCCCTCCGCTTGATATCATGCAGCAGTCCGGCAATGATCGCCGCCTGCGCGAGCAGGGAAAGCTCCCGCTCTTCCAGTCGCCGGCCCCTCCCCTCGATCATCACCAGCGCGCCTGCGTCCCGGGCAACGGCCTCGCAATGGCACAGGCCATGGGCGCATTCCAGAAGTGATTCGTCGAGACGGCCGCGGCATTCGCGGATCGGCCCGTCGCCAGCCAGGGCCTGTTCGGACCAGGCGATCTCGCGGGTGAATCTGCGATAAAAATCGGGTTGAGCGAGGTTTCGGGCCACATCCCGCGACAGGTCCTGGAGTCTTTTGTACAGGGCATGCATATTGTCTTTATAGTAATAGCAAATCGGGCCGGTTGTCAACCCTCAGCATCTAGAGATTGACTTGTCTGTTCGCATACGGTACTATTTCAACCTGACGTGATACCGAAAGGAGCATCCTGTGTCCGATATCCATAGCGAACGAATTCTTATCCTCGACTTCGGCTCTCAATATACCCAGTTGATCGCCCGCAGGGTGCGCGAAGCCAAAGTGTACTGCGAGATCTTTCCCTATAACGCTGGGCTGGAAAAGGTCAAGGCGTTCCGGCCAAAAGGACTGATACTTTCCGGAGGTCCTTCCAGTGTTTATGACAGCGGCGCGCCGATCATCGATAAAGCGCATCTGGAGCTCGGCATTCCGGTGCTCGGTATCTGCTACGGCATGCAGCTCCTGACCCACATTCTCGGCGGCCAGGTGGCAAAGTCAGCAAAACGCGAGTTTGGCAGGGCTGAACTGAACCTGCACAAGGGCGAAGGGCTCTTCAGCGGGATAGGCCAGGCCGGCAAGGCTACTGTCTGGATGAGCCACGGGGACCGCATCGAAAAGATGCCTGAAGGGTTTCACGCAAGCGCGCACACGGATAATTCACCGACAGCTGCAATGGCTGACGATGGCCGCAAGTTCTACGGCGTCCAGTTCCATCCGGAGGTGGTCCACACGCCCGAGGGAACGAAGATCCTCAGGAACTTCGTGTATGACATCTGTAAATGCACGGCGTCCTGGACCATGGCCTCCTTCGTGGACTTCGCCGTGGGTGAGATCCGGAAGGCGGTCGGTGACAAAAAGGTGATCTGCGCGCTCTCCGGCGGCGTTGACTCCTCTGTGGCGGCGGTGCTGGTGAATAAGGCGGTTGGCAAACAGCTCACCTCGATCTTCGTGAACAACGGCGTGCTCCGGAAGAACGAGGCCGAGCGGGTCCAGCAGATGTTCAAGGACATGGGCCTGAACCTGAAGTACGTGGATGCGTCGAAGCAGTTCCTGGACAAGTTCAAGGGCGTCGAAGACCCGGAAAAGAAACGGAAGATCATCGGCACAACCTTCATCGAGATCTTCGAGCAGGCGGCACACAGCGAGGGCGCCGAGTTCCTGGTCCAGGGCACGCTCTATCCTGATGTTATCGAAAGCGTCTCGTTCAAGGGGCCGTCGGCGGTCATCAAGTCGCACCATAATGTGGGCGGTTTGCCGGAAAAAATGAAGCTCAAGCTCGTGGAGCCGCTCCGCGAGCTGTTCAAGGACGAAGTCCGCGCCATCGGCAGGGAGCTCAAGATGCCTGATGAGATCATCGACCGTCAGCCTTTCCCGGGGCCCGGCCTGGCCATCCGCATCCTTGGGGAAGTGAGCGAGCCCCGACTTCACATCCTGCGCGAAGCGGACTTCATTGTCCTCGAGGAGATCAAGAAGGCGGGCCTGTACAAGGAGATCTGGCAGTCCTTTGCCGTGCTGCTGCCGATCAAGACCGTGGGCGTCATGGGCGACGAGCGGACCTATGAGAACGTGGTTGCCATCCGCGCAGTGAACAGTCAGGACGGGATGACCGCAGATTGGGTGAAACTGCCTTATGACCTGCTCGGCATTATGTCCAACCGGATCATCAACGAGGTAAAGGGAGTGAACCGCGTGGTTTTTGACATTTCATCCAAACCGCCGAGCACGATCGAATGGGAGTAGGCGTGACGCGTGCGATGACGGGGCTTCTCATCGATCAGGCAATACAGTGTTTTTTTCAAGCTTAACGGAACAAGAAAGGCCTGCTCAGTATCGAGCGGGCCTTTTCGTTCTTAGATAACGTGTTCCGGTCCAGATCAGCACCATGGCAAAAACGATGCGCAGCACCAGGTCGGACAGAACATGTGCGAGCGATCCTCCAAGATAGGTCCCGATCAGGATGCCCGGTACCAGGCCGGGAAGCAGTGACGTCCTGACATTTCCCAGCTTACCATGCGTGTAGGCTCCGACGCCGCCTGCGGGCACCATGGCCAGCAGCGAGGTTCCCTGTGCAAGGTGCTGACCAAAACCGGCGAGCAGCACCATGGCCGGCACCATGATCGTTCCTCCTCCCACACCCATCATGCCTGAGAGAAATCCGGTGAATACGCCTGCCAAGAGAAGAACGACGGACCTCATCCATCCGGAATCCATACCGCTCATAGGGGGCAGATAGGGTTTCACGAGCATGAGCAGGGAAACAAATACCAGGAAGAAGCCAAATGACCGCTTCAGCGTCCACTCGGGCAAAGAGTGCGCGAAATGCGCTCCGGCGCGGGCCGTGATGACCGCCGTGGAGGTCAACAGGACCGCTGCCGAGATGTCGACAGCATCTTTCAGACCGTAGACGATCGCACCGGCGATACCCGTGAACACGAGGGCTACCAGGCTGGTGCCGTGAGCCTCGTGCTGGGTGAGCTTGAGCACGCTGACCATGAGCGGGATCATGATGACACCGCCGCCTAAACCCACGAGACCGCCGAACATGCCGGCAAGAAGACCTGTCAGAATATTCAACGACCTGCCTCCCGAGGAAGGTAAGACTTCGTTCAATCGATTGTCGCATATATTAACATAGCTGCGAAAACGTGTCATCGTGGTTCAAATCCAGGGGCAATCTTCAAATAGGTCGATAAGCATCTGGGCTAGGCGATCAGGAAAGCGAGCTAGTGTCATGCACTAGCCTGGTCGCGTTCCTCGGCGAAAGAGTTGTTTAAGGCAAGGTTCAAGATGCTATTTGCTGTGTTTCGTATTCTATTTGGAGAAAAAAAAGAAGGGCAGCCGATGTGGCTGCCCTTCTTGTGCTGTGCTGCAATGCCCGGAGATTCCTGATCAGGATCAATCGTCCGTCTTGATCTCGTCGGGGTGCACGCCGCGCATCTGCTGCCCGAACTGGTTAGCCGCAGTGATGCCGACTTCCTGGAGCATGCGCTTCATGGTGTCTTTTAGCAGGTCAAGAGGTACGTCCAAGGCCGATGCCATGGTCTCAAGGGATTCCTGCTTGGTAAAATGACGTTCGGCTATCAGGATCTTGAGAAAGTCCGCCTGAACGATATTGCGCAGCTCGTCGTCGGTGATCGTGTAACCTGCATAGGCTTCCTTCAGCTTCTTGCCTGCTGCAAGGGAAGCGCGGTAGCTGTCCACCGCCTCGACATAGATCCGATCCTCCTCAGGGGAGAATTCCTTGAATGCAAACTCCGGCATGTCCTCTTTTTTCTTGTCTTTCTTTTTCTTCATAGATCCGCACCTTTCAGCTGAAAGTACAACTCCTACCGCCCCCGAGAGGGACCGCAAATGCGGGCCACAACGGAGCGATTCATATCATCCTGCGCTTCTCTTTCGGTCTTCGTTCGGGCACTTGCCGATGTTCGATCTTTTCCTCGTTCCATTCCGGGGAGACGTAGAGCTCGCAGTAGCAGCTGCCGTACTCCTTGATATCCGGATCGCGATAGACGCAGGGGCAGGAAATATCCTTGTCCTTTTCCCGATCACCCCAGGAGAGGCGGCAGGGACAGGAGCGGTAGCCATACCGTTGCTCGTTCGTGAGCAGTCCGCGCATGATATCCATCACCAGCTCCTTGTCCTTGTTCAGACGGATCCCCTGGGAACGGGCATACGCGGCAAGGATGTCATAGAGCTGTTCCGGTGTCATGCGCACGCCTCAAGGGCCTTCCGGATGCGTTCTTCGTTGAATCCTACAACGATCGTGTCTCCGATGCATATGGTCGGAAAACTCACGTCCGGATTCAGCTTGCGGACCTCTTCGACGATCTTCTCCCGCTCCGGTCCGGACAAGAGATCCACATCGGTGAACTCGACGTCGATCCCGTTGTCCTGGAAGAACTTTTTCGTTTTGTTGCAGTGGGAACAAGTGCTGAGAGTGAACAGCCTGATCTTTGGTTTTCCCATCGAACAACCTCCAGGAAATCACTATAACATGCCCCATTTCTCCATGCAAATGCTTTTGCCGCGAGGTCCGGCGAGAACTGTTTCCAACATGGGAGCGGCGATTTGAAGTATAATTAATCACAGGCGCTTGTTATGCGACGATATTTTCCCGGAGGCCCGGTAAGATGCAAAACAGACAATGGATCGCTATAGCCGCAGTACTGCTGGTCTGTGCAGCAGGATGCAGCGAACAGCAGCCCGCCCGCAAGGTCAGCCTGGAGAAGCGCGATGCGGTAATGGAAAGCGCCGAACCGCATAAGGCAAATACCCTGCGTTTCGCCGTGGGCGGAATGATCACCCCCCGTGAAGGATTCGCCTATTACCGCCAGTTCCTGGACTATATCGGAAAAAAGACGGGCCGGCATGTGAAATACGTCGACCGCGAGAAATATGAAGAGATCAACCGCCTGCTCGCGACCGGGGGCGTTGATGTTGCTTTTGTATGCAGCGGGCCCTATATAGACGGGAGGGAGAAGTTCGGTCTGCAATTGCTCGTAGCGCCGCAAGCCTATGGAAAACCGATCTACTATTCCTATACCATCGTTCACAAGGATAGCCGGATCACCCGGTTCGAGGACCTGCGGGGCAAGGTGTTCGCGTTCACTGATCCTGACTCGAACACCGGGAAGCTCGTTCCCGAGTACCGGCTTGCAAAGATGCATGAGACCTCGGACTCGTTCTTCCTGAAATACGTGTATACCTACAAGCATGATCAGTCGCTCAAAGCGGTCGCGCAGAAGGTGGTGGATGGCGCCGCGGTGGACAGCCTGATCTGGGAGTATGCGAACCGGAAGAGCCCCCAGTACACTTCGCAAACAAGGATCATCTGGAAGTCCCCGCCCTACGGGATACCGCCCGTGGTCGTGCGTCCGGGCCTTGATCCCGCGCTGAAGCGCGAACTGAAGCGGGCATTCCTGAACGCTCATGTCGATCCGGAAGGCAGGGAACTGCTTGAGAACATGATGATCGACCGGTTCGTGGAGATCAATGACAGCGCCTATGATTCGGTCCGTGAGATGAAATCCTGGATAGGACAGCAGAAAAAAGGGAAGAAGGCGCGATAGATGCTGACACGTCTTGGCAGTCTCTATGCGAAGGTCCTTGCTGGTATGAGCGGGCTCATACTGCTCATGGGCGTCGTGCTCATTGTCTTTGTGGAGACCGTGGTGCAGGAGCGGCTCCATGCATCACTGCACAGGCGTGGTTCGTACATCGCACAGGAGGTCGCCAGTGAAAGCACTGATCCCCTCCTGACGGACCGGCACGTGGCAGTGGACATGCTGCTCCGGGACATTCAGGAAATGGACAAGGATATCGCCTATGTCTTTATTCAGGACCCGCTTGGCAAGGTTATCATCCATACCTTTGGCAAGGCCTTTCCCTCTGATCTCCGAACGTTGGGCGTGATCGTAAAGGGCGGTCCGTTGCGAATGGAACATCTGGAGACCGAGACCGGGCCGATCCTGGACTTTGCCGCTCCGATCATGGAAGGTTCGCTCGGCACGGTGCATGTCGGCGTCTTTGAGGCGTCGCTGAGGCGAGAAGTGACCGGGATCGTCATGAAGCTCCTGCTGATCATTGCGCTGGTGATGATCATCGGCACCGGTATCGCAATGGTCGTGGCGCGGGCGGTTACCAGGCCGGTGCATGCCCTGGTCCGGGCGATCCGGGAGGTCGCTGCGGGGAACCTGGATGTGGCCGTCGATGTGCGGGGAGCGGACGAGGTCGGGGTGCTTGCGGCATCGTTCTGCGATATGCTTGCGAAACAGCGGGAGTCGACCGAAGCGCTTCAGGTGAGCGAGAAGAAGCTGCGGGATATCGCTGCGAGCCTTGGTGAAGGAGTGCTGGTCATGGATTCCCGGGGGATGCTCACCTATATGAACCCTGAGGCGGAAAACCTGCTGGGATGGAAGGCTGACGAGTTGTTCGGCAAGGACGCCCATGACTATCTGCATGCGCACCATGGAGACGGGTCGCTCAATGAGAAGGACCGGTGCCCGAGCACGATGGTGCTCGTTTCAGGGATCCGTCAGGTCGTGGAGCGGGACATGTTCTTGTGCAAGGATGGATCATTCCTTCCGGTGTCGTACGTGACCGCGCCGATACGGGAGGGAAAACGGGTCGTAGGCGCCGTGATCGCCTTCCAGGACATCACCATGCGTCAGTTGGTCGAGGAGGAGCGAGAACGGCTGATTGAGGAGCTGAAGGACGCTCTCGAGAACGTCAAGACCCTGCGCGGACTCATCCCGATCTGTTCCTCCTGTAAACGGATCCGTGATGACAAGGGATATTGGAGCCAGATCGAAGCCTATGTCCACAAACACTCCGATGCCGAGTTCAGCCATTCCATCTGCCCCCAGTGCGCGGTCAAGCTCTATCCGCAGTATTACAAGCCCGAAGGTCACGACAGCGCCGGGCCAGAGGAGGAAAAGCCATGAAGAGATCATTGACCATAGTAGCAGTGCTCCTGGCCGGTCTTACCGCATGCAGCCCGGTGCTGAACAGGGAGTATATGGACAGCGGCGCCCGGGAGTTCAATCCTTCCCACCTCATTGAAACGCCGGAGGTGTTCAAGGACAAGCTCTTCATACTGGGCGGCGTGATCGTCGAGACCAAGCTGGCAGAGCAGGGATCCCAGATCGAGGCATTGTTCGTGCCGGTAGACCGCTACGGCTACCTGAAGGACGCCAGCCGTTACCAGGGCAGGTTCCTAGCGCTTTATCCCAAGTCGCGCGGTATTCTGGATCCGCTGATCTACAAAAAAGGCAGGGAGATCACGATAGCAGGGGATTTCATTGAGGCGCGAACGGGCAAGATCGACCAGATGGACTACCAGTTCCCGGTGTTCGAGATCAGGCAGGTCTATCTCTGGGAGGAGCTCAAGGACTACCGCATGCCTTACTATTACTACTATCCCTATCCCTTATCATACCCGACCTGGAATCCCTGGTGCTATGACGCCTGGGGCAGGCCTTATCACTGTCCGCCGTATTGGGGGCCCTATCCGTGGTAAGGCAGAAAGAAGCGGTAAGGGATAAGGTGTAAGGGGTAAGCAACATCGCAGGGCGGACAGAGTATGCCGCCCGAATGTTCGCGCTGCACCTCATGGTCCCGAAAAGCTATAATTCCGTACGGCGATCCCTTCGAAAAATCCTGTTTACAATTCCCTTCCGTGCCTGATATACTCGGGCAGTTCGCAAACACAAAGTTTGAAGCCTGGTCTTCCGGAAAGGAAACCCTATGAAGAAAACCGCTCTTCCCTGTCTGACTGGGAGCAGGCAAAAAAACGCATTAAGAATAGCCTCGGCTTCCGATATCAGAGCTTGCAGGAACCTGTAAATTGATTTAAAATTATTCGTCATCAAGGTGAAAATCAGGTTCGATTAACAAAGCGGCCATGAAGATACGAGATGTCATAAAATTAATCGAAGAGGACGGTTGGTATCTGGTCGTTACAAAGGGAAGTCACCGTCAATACAAACATTCGATAAAACCCGGACGAGTAACGATAGCCGGTCATCCGGGTGACGAAATGGCGCCGGGGACATTGAACAGCGTTCTCAAGCAGGCGAAACTGAAGGAGGTCACGTAGCCATGAGGCGATTTCTCATCGTAATAGAAAAAGCCGGTGATAACTTTTCGGCATATTCGCCGGACTTGCCGGGTTGCGTTGCGACCGGGTCCACGCGTGAAG